>LFIK01000229.1_pt1 | contig 40420 bp, 36 predicted proteins | sample 643401 | NCBI WGS metagenome assembly LFIK01 (sample SAMN03777447, study PRJNA286221) | soda lake metagenome | biome: soda lake; feature: Kulunda steppe; material: water; isolation source: sample T5-Br brine of Lake Tanatar-5 | place: Russia: Kulunda steppe | collected 2010-07
CGCGGGTGAGGTCATCCAGCTCGTCCTCGAGCGACCGGCCTGGGTCGTGCGCATCCAGCTGCGAAACGGTGACCACCTCTCTCCCGACGCGTACGAGCGCAGCGGCCGGCTCCAGCGCGGGCTGCTCAGCTTCGACGGCGGGCGCGATCACCGCATCGACCTGCTCGACATCGGTCGACAGGCGCAGGTCATCGAGCTGCCGGCGCCCGAGCTGACGACGAGAGTGACCATCCGGGTCGACCGGGTGTTCGCCGGGACCGGCACGCGGGGCGTCGCCATCTCGGAGGTCTCGCTCGTCGGTTGGACGGCCGACGCCTCCGACGCGGCCCTTGCACGTCAGCGGGCGCAGTGGCGGTGAGCGATCCGACCGCGCCGACGTTCGACGATCAGCTGGAGGCGCTCGGCTTCCGTGCGCGGTCCATGTCGCGACGCGGCGGCAGGCGATGGGACCTTCCGTTCAACCGCGTGCTGACCTTCATGATCCACGACTACGAGGACCACGTGGTGCTGACCTGGACCTGTGCGCTCGGTCAGGTGCTGTCAGAGCGCGAGTGGCGCGCCAGCTCCGGTGAGCCCGGAGAGATGGAGCTGTTCCCGTCCTACGACGTGAAGCTGCCGCTGGACATCGACGCGGTGTCCGCGGAGATCACCCGCGCGCTGCTGACCCTGCGGCTCGACCTCGGTGACCCCGACCTATGAGCGATCTTCTCGATCACGCACGCATCGGCCGACGGATCCGTCGCTGGCTCGCGTTCCTCGCCGTGGCCACCGTCGTCGCTTGGCTGATCGGTGGGCTCGTCGGCGATGGGCCGACACTGCGGGGGCTGGCGGGGCTCGTCGGCGTCGCGGTGCTGCTCGCGGTCATGGTGGAGATCGTCGTGGTCGGTGGTGCGGCGGTCGGTGCGGCGCTCCGCGCTGGTGCACGGGGAGAGCGGCTGGCCGCCGAGGACGTCGCGCTCGTGCCGCCTCAGCTCAGGCGTCGCCGAGCACGGGGAGCGCGCTGAGCGCAGCCTCCAGCTCGACCGGGTCGATCACGTTGTCCCAGCGAGCGACCACCGTGCCGGTGGCGTCGACGAGGAACACCCACGGTTCGTTCCCACCGGTCTCCGTCTGGATCCATGCGGCTGCGGCCGGGTTCAGCCGCTGCGCCTCGAAGTCCTCCCAGACCTCGATGTGGACGAAGTCCGCCCGGTCGTCGAAGCGTCCGGCGACATCGAGCAGGTGCTCGGTCAGCGGGCCACAGACGAGGCTCACGCAGTAGACGGGTGTGGCGATCGCGATGACGACGGGACGTCCTGCAGCGATCGACTCGTCCACCCGCGTGCGGTGCAGGGCGTCGGCGCGATCGGGGTCGTCGAGCGAGCGCAGCCGCGAGTCGAGCGCGGACGGCGGTGCCAGCCCTGCTTCGACGTCCTCGCGCACGAGGTTCGCGGTGGGCGGCGCTGGATCGCCGATGTCGACGACCTCCGGGGACGCGAGGACCCGGAAGACGGTGCGGCCCTCCACGGTCCCGACGTCGACGAGGTCGGCGGTGACCGAGACCCCCCAGAAGCCGGGGGCGTCGAGGTCCACGTCGACGCGGTAGACGCCGGTCAGCACGTCGGTGCCCACGACCGCCGGGCCGCGCTCGGGCGCGGGGATGTCGAGTCCCGGGATCGGGAGGAACGTCGCGGTGAGCGGTTCGCCCAGCGCTGCCTGCCCGCCCGGCTCGTCGCCGAGATGGGCCAGGCGGACGGTGACCGTCCCGCCCGCGACCCGCTCGCGCTGATCGGTGAAGACGGCGAGGAGGAGGCGGCGATCCGCTCCGACCGCGAGGTCGAAGCTCGCGGAGGCGACCGCGAGGGTCGTCTGTGCGGTCGCCGTGGCGTCAGGACTGCCGGACGCCGACCCGTCATCCGACGTGCAGGCGTTCAGCACGAGGGCGGTCACGAGCAGGGGGAGGACGACGGTTCGGAGGCCGGTTCGGAGGGCGGGGCGACGTGCCCTGCGCGGGGTCCGGTCGGTCATGGTCGCTCCGGGGCGGTCGATGCGCGGCGGATGGTGGGGCGTGGCTGCTGCGGCGTGGCTGCTGCGTCCGGTCCGGCCGAGGGTATGGCAGCCTGTCCCAGTGACCGGATCGCTGAAGGCCCGCGCCCGCCACGCCGTCATGGCGATGGTGTCCGCTGGGCTGCTCGGCGGGCTGCTCGTCGCCTGCAGCTCCGAGGACTCGGACGAGCCGGCCTCGCTCCCGGCGCTGCGTGTGGCCGTGGGACCGGAGGGCGAGTCGCAGCTGCTGGCGCGCACCGTCGTGGTGCTGCTCGAGGATGCCGGCATCAGCGCGGAGACGGTCGTGCTGGCGGATGGACGCAGCGTGCGGCAGGCCATCGAGTTCGGTGACGTCGAGCTCGCGGTCGCCTACAGCGGGGAGGAATGGCTGACGCGGCTCGGGCGAGCGGATCCGCCGGGTGATCCGGCAGCCGGGTTCGAGGTGCTCGCCGAGGCGGATCGCGCGCGCGGGCTGACCTGGCTCGTCCCGACGTTCGGATCGGGCGTGGAGGAGCCACCGGTGAACGCGACCTTCGCGTTCTTCGTGGCCGGACCTCCGTCGGTCGATGCGGACCTGCGCACGCTGTCCGAGCTGGCGTTGCGGCTGTCCGAGCGGCCGGAGCTGTCGTTGTGCGTCGACACCGAGTTCGGCCGTCGGCCCGACGGGCTGGCGGCGCTGCTCAGCGCCTACAGCGTGCGGCGTGATCGTCCGTTCCTGGCCGCGGACCCCTCGGATGCCGTGCTGGGCGTGCTCGCCGGGGACTGCATCGCGGGGCTCAGCCATGCGACCGACGGGCTGGCCTGGCGGTCGGGGTTGAAGCCGCTGGTCGATGACCTGCGGTTCTTCCCGGCGTTCGTTCCGGCCCCGCTTGTCCGCAGTGCGGTGCTGGTGGAGACGCCGGGTCTCGAGGAGGCCCTGCGGCCGCTGGTCGAGGGGCTCTCCACCGGCATGCTCGGTCGGGCGAACGGGGCCGTGAGAGGGGGAGCGAACGTCGACGCGGTCGCTCTGGACCTCGCTGCACGCCTGGCTCCGGACCCGCGTTGACGCCTGTCCCACCCGGGGCGTAGCATCCGAACATCTGTTCGAGTGGCGTGTTCGAGTGGCGAGATGTCGCGACGCGATGCCGGCGTGATGCCGCGTGCTGCGACACGGTGCTGCGATCGGTCCGGAGGCGGGATGAAGCGGTATCGGGAGGTGCTCGACGAGGTCGAGGTCGACGGGGGTGCGCCCGTCGCGTTCTGCTGGCGTGGCCGCCGCCATCAGGTCCTGCAGGTGCTGGGCCACTGGCATGAGGACGCCGGCTGGTGGCACCGCTCAGGTGGTGCGGTGCTCGAGGTCGAACGCACCGACCTCTGGCGGGTGGAGGTGATGGCTGACGGAGGTCGCGGTATCCATGAGCTCGTGCAGCGCGGCACGGGCTGGCGGCTCGACCGCGTCTGGGACTGATGGGCGCCGCTGCTGCGCCGGCACGTTTCGCGCACCTCCGTGTCGGGTCGACCTTCTCCCTGCGCGACGCGACGATCGCGCCGGAGCGGCTCGCGACGGCGGCGGCCGAGGCGGGCATGTCGCACGTCGCGCTCACCGATCGGGACGGGCTCTCGGGTGCGGTGCGCTTCGTGCGGGCTGCCGCGGATGCCGGAGTCGTCCCGATCGTCGGGGTCGATCTCGCGCTCGACACCGGTACGGCACCGGAGCGTCCGTTGCGTACGCGCGCCGCAGCGGCGCGGGTCACCCTGCTCGCCCGTGACGCGGACGGGTTCGCCGCACTGTGCCGTGCGGTCTCGCGCGCTCATGCGCACGGCCCGAACGGTCGCGGTGCACCGCTGCTCGATGCGGACGGACTGGATGAGGTCGCGACCGGGCACGTCATCGCGCTGCTCGGGGTCGACTCGCCCGTCGGCCGGCTGCTCGCACGCGGCGCGCGCGATGCGGCCGCGATGGAGCTCGACCGCTGGCGCGAACGCTTCGGCACCGAGGGCACGGTGCTCGGGGTGCGTGACCATCGGGTCGCGCCCGGCGGGCGACGGGTCCACGGCCGACCCGATCCCGACGAGCCCGGTGACGACGTCCGCATCGCCCGCACGCTCGAGCTCGCGCACCGCAGCCGGGTGAGCGCCGTCGCCGTCAACGACGTCCGCTACGAGCGGCCCGATGACGTCGTCGTCGCCGACGTGCTGCGGAGCATGCGGCTCGGGGTCCCACTGGGATCGCGTGACCTCGGTCGGACGACGTCCGCGGCGTGGTTCACCGACCCTGCCGAGCAGGCGCGCCGGTTCCACGAGCGTCCCGACCTGCTCACGGCGGCGGCGGATCTCGCGGAGCGCTGCAGTGCACCGTTCGTCCTCGGCGAGGTGCGTGCCCCACGGCTGACCGGCCGCAGTGTCGCCCAGGCCTCGGCAGCGCTCACCGCCCGCAGCCGCGCCGGGCTCGTGCGCCGGCTCGGCGACCCGGGAGAGGAGGTGCAGGCACGCCTCGACCGCGAGCTGGCCGCCATCGACGAGGCGGGCGTGCACGACCTGTTCCTCGCCGTCGCCGACGTGGTCGCCGACGTACACGCCGCCGGCATCCTCGTCGCCTGCCGCGGCTCGGCCGCCGGCTCGCTCGTGTGCTTCGCGCTCGGGATCAGCGATGTCGATCCGGTCGCGAACGGGCTCGCCTTCGAGCGCTTCATGAACCCCTACCGCGACGAGCTGCCCGACATCGATCTCGACGTCGAGTCGCATCGGCGCGAGGAGGTCTACGACCTCGTCATCGCCCGCTACGGCGAGCACCGTGTGGCGACCGTCGGCATGTTCGAGACCCTCCAGGCGCGCTCGGCCGTGCGCGGCGTCGGCGCAGCGCTCGGTCTGCCGCCCGAGGAGATCGACCACGTCGCGCGGCAGCTCCCGCGCCTTCGTGCACGCGACGTGGGCCGTGCGCTCGAACGGCTGCCCGAGCTCGCCGGGAGCCGTCTCGACGCCGGCCGGCTCGGGACGCTGCTCGAGCTCGTCGCGCGGGTCGACGGGATGCCGCGTCACCTCGCGATGCATCCGTGCGGGATCCTGCTCGGCGATGCGGCGCTGCTCGACCTCACGCCCGTGCAGCGCAGCGCGCACGGCTACCCGGTCAGCCAGTTCGACAAGGACGACGTCGCGGCGCTCGGTCTGCTCAAGCTCGACGTGCTCGGGGTGCGCATGCTCTCCGCGATGCGGCACTGCCTGGACCTCGTCAACGGGGTCACGCGCGAGGATGCGGTCCCGCGCGAGCCGACCCGGGAGGTGGGCGAGGCGAGCGTCCCGGGCTGGACCGGCGGGCGCTTCGCGCTCGAGATGGTCGCCCACGACGAACCGGCGACCTATGCGCTGATCCGTTCGACCCACTCCGTCGGCATGTTCCAGATCGAGTCGCCGGGTCAGCGTGAGCTGCTCGGGCGGCTGCAGCCGTCACGCTTCGGCGACCTGGTCGCGGAGATCTCGCTGTTCCGTCCCGGACCGATGCGTGCCGACATGATCACCCCGTACGTGGCGCGCCGGCACGGTGAGGAAGCGGTCCGCTACGCGCTGCCCGAGCTCGAGCCGGTGCTCGCTGAGACGTTCGGCGTGATCGTCTACCACGAGCAGGTCATGGGGGTGCTCTCGGCGCTGACCGGGTGTGACGCGTCGGAGGCGGACCTGCTGCGGCGCCGGCTCGGTGACGCGGACGGGCAGCGCATCGTGCGGCGACTGGTGCAGGAACGTGCGCGCGAGCGGGGTCTGGATCGCGACGCCGTCGACGCCGTGTTCGAGGACGTCGCCTCGTTCGCCGCGTTCGGGTTCTGCAAGGCGCATGCCGCTGCGTTCGCGGTCCCGACCGAGCGCTCGGCGTTCCTCAAGGCGCACCTGTTCCCCGAGTTCATGGCGGGGCTCATCACCCACGATCCTGGGATGTACCCGCGTCGCATGCTCGTCGAGGAATGTCGGCTGTTCGGCGTCCCCGTCCTCGGTCCGGACGTGCTGCACTCCGGCCGCGACGCGGACGTCACGGTCGTGGACACCGTGGTGGCCGACCCGATGCTGGGGCTGACCGCTGCTCGCACGGCCATGGAGCAGGGCGAGGATCCGAGGCCGCTGCTGCCGGCCGGCTGGACGTGGCCGGTCGGGGAGCCGGATCCACTGCCGCCGACCGGGCGTGATGCGGGACGTCGCGGTGACCGGCGACGCTGGGCGGTCCGGCTGGGGCTCTCCGGTGTCGCTGACCTCGAGCACGGGGAGGTCGACCGGATCCTCGCGCTGCGACCGTTCCTCCGGGTGAGCGAACTGCGCGACCGCGCGGGCGTCGGACGCGACGGCGCGCTCGCGCTGGTCGCGGCGGGAGCGCTCGACCGGCTCGCCGGGGTCGGGCAGCCGGGCGGTCCGACCGACCGGCGGGAGCTGCGTCTGCGCGTGGAGGAGGCCTGGTCGCTGCGGAGCAGACGGTCGCCGCGCGGGCAGCGTCGCGCACCGTCTGGTGCAGGCGCGGGTGGCGGCACGGTCGCCTCCGCACCGGTGCAGGGCACGTTGGCGCTCGAGCTGGCACCACCTCCTCCGGGTGGGCTGCCACCGGAGTCGAGGGCCGCACGGGTCCGTGCCGAGCTGCGCGCGACCGGGGTCGATCTGAGCGCGCACGTGATGACCTTCGCCACACCGCTGCTGCAGGAGCTCGGGGTCGTCGACGCCACGGCCTTCCGGGATCTGCCCGCAGGGCGGCGGGTCCGCGTCGCAGGCGTGCGGGTCGCGCTGCAGTCCCCACCGCAGCGCTCCGGTGACCGGGTGCTGTTCCTCACCCTGGACGACCGGGCCGGACAGGTCCAGGTCACCTTCTTCACGCGCGCGCTGCCGGACTGCGCATGGGTCGTGCGCACCGCGGAGCTGGTCGTCGCCGAAGGGATCGTGTCGCGGCGCGGGCAGCGGGGTGCGACGCTGATCGGGCGGCGGGCGTGGGACCTGGGACGGCTGTGGCGGGCGTGGCAGGATGGTGCCCTCACGCAGGCGATGCAGGAGCGCGGCACACCCGCGCCGCACCTGGTGGCCGCGCGGGACGGGGCAGGGATGCGTGACCGGTCGAGGAGGGGCGCTCGGTGAGCGGTTCGAGCCGCAGGTCGCATCCTGAGCCGATCCTGCACGTCGACATGGACGCCTTCTACGCCTCCGTCGAGCAGCACGACGACCCGGCGCTCGCGGGCCTGCCGGTCGCGGTCGGGTCGCCGTCAGGACGCGGGGTCGTCGCTGCCGCCTCCTACGAGGCACGTGTGTTCGGGGTGCGCAGCGCGATGCCGATGGTCCGGGCGCGCCGGCTCTGTCCCGACCTCGTCGTGGTCCGCCCCCGCTTCGCGCGCTACCGCGAGGTCTCCGACCACTTGATGACCGTCCTGCGTGACGTCACGCCGCTGGTGGAGCCGCTGTCGCTCGACGAGGCGTTCCTCGACGTCAGCGGGGCGGTGCAGCTGTTCGGCGACCCGCCGGCGATCGGCGCGTCGATCCGTTCACGCGTCCGTACCGAGCTCGGGCTGCCCTGCTCGGTCGGGGTCGGGCCGACGAAGTCGATCGCGAAGCTGCTGTCCGGGCTCGCGAAACCCGACGGACTGCTGCACTGGTCGGCAGGCGAGGTGACCGAACGGCTGCGCCCCCTGCCCGTGCAGATGCTGTGGGGTGCCGGGCCGCGCACGACCGAGCGGCTCGTCGAGCACGGCCTCGCGACCATCGGTGACGTCGCGGACACCGACGTGCGGCTGCTGCGTCGCGTGGTCGGCGAGTCGCTCGGAGGTCAGCTCCATGCGCTCGCGCACGGTGTCGATCCGCGAGCGGTCGAACCCGTCCAGGAGGCGCGTTCGATCTCGTCCGAGACGACGTTCGGTGAGGACGTCGACGATCCGGTCGTGCTCGAGCGTCGTCTGCAGCGGCTGGCGACGGACGTCACACGGCGGCTCCGCGCGCAGGGGCTCGCGGCGCGCACGGTGACGGTCAAGGTCCGGCTGGCCGACCATCGGGATATGACCCGCTCGCACACGCTGCCGCGTCCGAGCGGCCGCACCCATGAGCTGGTCGCGGCCGGGCAGGAGCTGCTCCGCTCACTGCGACTCGATCGCGCACGGGTCCGGCTGGTGGGCTTCCGCCTGAGCGGGCTCGGTGCGCCCGACGCCGTGACGCAGCTGGCCCTGCTCGACGATGCGGGTGATTCGGTGGCGGAGGACGGTCATGTCCCGGGGGAGCGCTGGGAGGCGCTCGACCGCGCGGCGGACGCGATCATCGCCCGCTACGGCGCCCCCTCGATGTCGTTCGCCTCGCTGCTCGACGACGAGGAGAAGGAGGAGGAGCCGGCTGGATCGGACGAGGCGGCGTCGGGCCGTGGTGCGTCAGACGATGGGTAGGAACCCGATGCGCGGTGCGGCGTCGACCCGCTGGTCGAGGTAGCCGGCAAGCTCGTCGTAGACCTCGTCGCCGACCATGGTGCGGAGCTCGCGTTCCATGGTGCGGTAGAGCGGGCGATCGGAGATGAACGCCGTCTCGTCGTCGAAGCACCACCAGCGGAAGTCCGCGCCGCCCTCGCCCCAGTCACCGCGTTCGAACGCCGCGATGGAGTGGACCTCCACGGTCCGGCCGTCGTTCCCGACCTTCTCGTCGATGGTGCGGTGCAGCGGCACCTGCCAGCACACGGTCGGCTTGTGCGTCATCGGGTCCTCCCCGCGACGCACCGCCAGGTGATGGAGCGCGCAGCCCTCGCCGGCGGCGAAGCCGTCGCGGTTCGCGAAGATGCAGCCACCCTCGACGACGCGCGTGTGCACGTCGCCCTCGTCATCCCGCTCGAGCACGCCCTTGCGGGCGGCGCTGCGGTGGAACTGCATGGTCTCCGGGTCCAGCTCCTCACGCACGAGACGCTCGAGCTCCGCCCCGTCGTCGTCCTCGTTGAGGTAGGCGCCATGTGCGCAGCAACCGAGGACCGGCTGCCCGGTGATGCCCTTGCAGCCGCGACCGAAGACGCACGTGTAGTCGGAGAGGAGGAACGAGACGTCGAAGGTGTAGCGACGATGGTCGTCCTCGGGGTCGACGAGCGTGACCCACTCGCGGTCGATCATCGTGCACATCCTTCGTCGGCGCGGGATCGGTCGGCCAGCATGGCCGGTCGGGCGCGGAGCCTAACGGTGCAGGTGGCTCGTAGGCTGCAGCAGCGGCGGTGTCGGGAGGGGAGCGAGCATGGTCGGCGGGACAGAGGAGTCGTTCACGCGACTGATCGTGACGGAGCGGGTCGCGCACGTCGTGATCGATCGGGCTGAGAAGCGCAACGCGATGAGTCGCACGATGCTCGACCGTCTCGTGTCGCATGCGGCTGAACTCTCGGAGCTCGCCGCGTCGGGTGCGGTCGGCGCGGTCGTCGTCGCCGGGCAGGGTGGCCACTTCTCCGCCGGACTCGACCTGGCCGACCTCGCAGGGTTGACCGCCACCCCACTGTCCCTCGATGACGTCGCGAGGGCACAGGCCGTGTTCACCGCCTACGAGGAGCTGGACGTCCCGGTCCTCGCGGCGATCGACGGGGTCTGTCTCGGCGCTGGACTGCAGCTCGCGATCGCCTGCCATGTCCGCGGGGTCACCGAGCGGGCGAGCCTCGCCGTGATGGAGCCACGCTGGGGACTCGTCCCTGACCTCGGAGCGAGCTGGCGTCTGCCGCGGCTCGTCGGGCAGGGACGTGCGATCGAGATGATGCTCTCCGCCCGACGGGTCGATGCGGACGAGGCGATGGCCTGCGGGCTGGCGGAGATCCGGCTGGAGGGTGAGGACGCGCTGTCCGCTGGCCACGAGATCGCGGTGCGCTGGGCTGACGGTCCGGAGGTGCTCGCCCATCTGCCGAGGCTCGTGCGCGAGGCCGGCGGGGGAGTCCGCGAGGTCGCGCTGGACGCGGAGGCGCGCCTGCAGCTGCGGATGCTCGCCGGAGGGGACGTCAGCGAGGCGGTGCGTGCGGCTGTGGAGGATCGACCGCCGAGGTTCGGCGGCCGCTGAGCGTTCGCTCCGCAGTCGCCGGCCGGTCCGCCGTCCGTCCGGTTCCGAACCTGAGGTGTCGCGCTGGCAGGTCGGCCTCCCGATGCGTCAGCGGATGGTGGTCCGATCCGACCGCGACGCACGTCGGCACCCTCGGTACAGTGGAGAACCGCAAGGAAAGGACCATGACGATGCCGCTCTCCGAGCACGAGCAGCGCATGTTCGCCGAGATCGAGCGCCAGCTCGTCGAGGACGACCCGCGGTTCGTCTCGCGGACGAGACGCCGTCTCGCGGCGTGGTCGCCCGAGGTCCGACTCCGCGGAGCGATCGTCATCGGCGTCCTGGGTCTGCTGGGCGTCCTCGCCCTGACCTTCGACCTCCTGTACGGCGTGATCGGCATGGCGCTGCTGCTGACGGCGATCATCGTCGGGGTGAGTGCCGTCAACGACCGCAACCGGGTCCTCCAGCTCGGGACCCCGCCCGACGGCCGCTGACCGTCCTCCACCTCGCTCCCCGTACCGCCGCTCGGCACCGGTGAGGGGGCGGTCCGGGCCCCTCCCGGTCGGTCGAACCGGCGATCGCCGGCCCATCCCTCTCCGATCGGGAGCCTTCCGCGCCCTCCGGACGTTCCGTCATGGGCCGGGCTGAGAATCCTCCCCACATCCCTCCACGCCCTCAGAGCGTGAATTCGGGCTCTTCTGCGCCTTCTTCTGGGGCGTTCCCCTTGGCATGCTTGACGGGTGGAGCCGATTTCACTTAAAGTGGAGCGAAGTGGAGTATGCTCCCACTCGGTCGCCGGACGGTCCGGCACCACGGGTGGCGGGCACCACGTCGGCCCGCATGGCATGCCGGGAAGGGGGTGCACGATGTTCCTGGGTGAGCACCTGCACACCCTCGACGGCAAGGGCCGGGTGATCCTGCCGGCACGCTTCCGTGAGCGGCTCGCCAGTGGCCTCGTGCTGACCCCGTCGCAGGACCGTTGCATCGACGTCTACCCGCTGACCGGTTTCGAGCGTCGCGTGGAGGAGCTGCGTGCTCTGCCGCGGACCGACCAGCGCGCCCGTACCTACCTGCGGGTCTTCCTCGCCGGCGCGCACGAGGAGAAGCCGGACGCGCAGGGTCGCGTCACGATCCCGCCGCGCCTGCGCGAGTACGCCGGACTGGACCGTGACCTGACGGTGAACGGTGCCGACGAGAAGCTCGAGATCTGGGACCGGACCCTGTGGGAGCAGTACCGGGAGCGTGCCGAGGAGGCGTTCGCGACGCTCGACGGGGGGCTGTCGTGAACGCGGCAGCACCGCACGTCCCCGTCCTCGTCGACGCCGTGACCGAGCTGCTGGAGCGGCCCGATGGCGTGGTCGTCGACGTGACGCTCGGTGCTGGCGGCCATGCGGCGGCGGTCGTCGCCCGTCGGCTGCAGCTCTGGGGGCGCGCCGACCTGCTCGGGATCGACCGTGACGAGTCCGCGCTCGCACTCGCGCGCCAGCGCCTCCAGCGCGAGATCGACGACCCGAAGGTCCGCATCCGTCTCGTCCACGCTCGGGCCGACGAGCTCGCGCGGGTGCTCGACGACGAGGGCATCGGCTCCGTCGCAGGGGTCCTGATGGACCTCGGGGTCTCCTCCATGCATCTCGACCGTCCGGAGCGTGGCTTCAGCTACCGCCAGGACGGACCGCTCGACATGCGCATGGACCCCTCGCAGGGGAGCACCGCCGCCGACCTCGTCAACGGGCTCGAGGCCGAGGCGCTGGCCGACCTGATCCGTCGCTACGGGGAGGAGCGGTTCGCCCACCGCATCGCGGACGCGATCATCGCTGCCCGACCGATCACCGGCACCGTTCGGCTCGCCGAGATCGTCCGTGACGCGATCCCCGCCGCGACGCGCCGCACCGGCGGGCACCCCGCGACCCGCACGTTCCAGGCGCTGCGCATCGCGGTCAACGAGGAGCTGCGTTCGCTCGAGTCGACGCTGCCCGTCGCGATCGACCGGCTGGCCGAGGACGGGGTGCTCGTCGTGATGAGCTACCACAGCCTCGAGGATCGCATCGTCAAGCGCGCGTTCGCGGAGGCTGCGACCGGCTGCGTCTGCCCGCCACGCATCGCCGTGTGCGTCTGCCACCGCACCCCTCGCGTCGCCCACGTCGTTCGACGCCCGCTCGGCCCTGGCGCAGAAGAGCTCGCCGCCAACCCGCGGTCGGGGTCGGTCCGGTTGCGCGCGGTCCGACGGTTGGCGGGTGTGGCATGAGCGCCGTCGCCCTGCAGCAGCCCCAGCGCCTGCGCGTCGTGGAGGCGCCGAGCGTGGTCGAGGACACCGAGGTCGCCTCCGGTCGCCGCACGCTCGTCCTCGCGCTCACCACCGCCCTGGTCATCGTCGCGTCCGTGTTCGGCATCGTCGGCCTCACGGCGATGGCGGCGAACGCCTCCGTCGAGGCCCGGGCGCTCGAGCGTCAGGTCGCGGCTGCGGAGCGCACCTACGCCGAGCTGATCGCCGAGGTCGCCGCCAAGGAGGATCCGGGCCGGATCCGCGAGCGCGCCCTGGAGCTCGGGCTCGTCCCCTCGACCGCGGCTCGCCATCTCATCCTCAGCCGGGGCATCGATGCGGACGGGAGCCGTCGCGCCGATGCCGGCGCCGTCGTGCTCAACGACCCGCTCAAGCCCGTCCTGACCCAGGAGCGCTGACCGTGGGCCGCTGGCGACTCGACGACCAGGCTCGGCTCTCGCGTCGTCGCATCCGAGCCACCTTCGCCGTCTTCCTGCTCGTGTTCGGCCTCTCGGTCGCGCAGCTGGTCAACATCCAGGTGCTCAGCGCGGAGGAGTACGCCGAGCGCGGCGTCCGCCAGCGGGTGCGCACCATCGAGCTCCCTGCCAGCCGCGGGCGCATCTACGACCGCGAGGGTGACGTGCTCGCCACGTCCGTGCTCAGCGCCACCCTGTACGCGGACCCGCGCAGCTTCGTGCCCGGCGAGCGACCCGACGGGAGGACGGTCCCGGCCGCGGCGGATGCGCACCGTGTCGCCCGAACCATCGCACCGATGCTCGAGCTCGACGTGGCATGGGTCGAGGAGCGTCTGCGGCGGGATGCGCATTTCGTCTACCTCGCACGGCAGATCGACCTCCGGCTCGGCGAGGAGATCATGGCGCTGCGGCTGCCGGGCATCGGCATGCTGACCGAGCCCCGCCGGACGTACCCGAGCGGAGGGCTCGCCGCGCAGGTCATCGGTTTCACCGGGATCGATGGTGATGCGCTCCAGGGGCTCGAAGCACGTCATGACGACCTGCTTCGTGGCACCCCCGGGACGCTGCACTTCGAGCGTGCGCTCGGGGGACTCTCGATCGCGTCCGGTCTGCGGGAGGTGGCCCCCGCCGTCCCTGGTCGCGACCTCGTGCTCACGCTGGACCGTGACATCCAGTTCGCTGCGGAGCGTGTCGCCGCGGACATGATCGAGCAGCACGGGGCCGACGGCGCGACCATCGTCGTGCTCGAGGTCGGTTCCGGCGAGATCCTCGGGATGGCCTCAGCCCCAACGTTCGATCCATCCGCGCTGCGCACTGAGGAGCAGGCGTTCTGGCGCAACCGCGCGGTGACCGACCTGTTCGAGCCCGGCTCCATCCAGAAGACGCTGTCGATCGCCGCGGCGCTCGAGTCCGGGGCCATCACGCCGACGACGACCTTCGATGTGCCCGATCGCGCCACGGTCGCAGGGAAGACCTTCAGCGACGTGAGCAAGCACGGCGTGGAGCGCTGGACCGCATCGGACATCCTCGCGCGCTCGAGCAACGTGGGGACCATCATGATCGCGCAGCGCACCGGGACGGACGCGCTCCGCGAGCAGCTGACGACCTTCGGCTACGGCGTTCCGACCGGGCTGCGCTTCCCCGGTGAGGTCGGTGGGCACGTCCCGGCCCCGGGCCAGTGGTGGGCGACCACCCTCCCGACCGTCGCGATCGGATACGGCACCTCCTCGACGTTGCTGCAGATCGCGAGCGCGTACGCAGCCATCGCGAACGATGGTGTCATGGTCGACCCCGTCCTCGTCCGAGGGACCGTGGGCATCGATGGGATGCTCGAGTCCGCGACCGCACCGGCGACACGACGGGTCATCTCGTCGACCACGGCGGCGCAGGTCATGGAGATGCTGGAGGCTGCGGTCGACGGTGAGGGCGCGACCGGGACCAGGGCACGCATCCCCGGGTATCGCGTCGGCGGGAAGACCGGCACGGCGATCAAGGCGCTGGAGGGTGGAGGCGGGTACTCCGACCGCTACATCAGCTCCTTCGCCGGCGTCGCTCCGCTCGATGACCCGCGCATCGTCGTCGCGGTCATGGTGGACGGTCCACGCGGCGACTACTACGGCGGGCTGGTCGCGGCACCGGCGTTCGCCGAGGTGATGCATGCGAGCCTGCTGGCTCGCCGCATCGTCCCGGACAGCGCCGGTCGTCCGTTGCACGAGCTCGTCGAGGAGACACGACGTGCCTCCGCCGAGCGGGCGGAGCGAGCACAGGCGGAGTCCTCGGAGCGCGCTGACACGGCGGACTGACGTGGTGTCCCCGGACGTGGTCGAACGTCCCCGAACTCGGCTATCCGCACCATTACGCTCCGCCTGCGGCAGCACCGTGGACCCACGGTCCCCCGATCGTGCGAGGAGCCCCGTGTCCGCGCCTCTGACCCGCATCGCCGAGCAGATCCCGGGATCGGTGCTCGACGGGTCCGACGTCCCGCTCGACGACGTCGTCCACGACAGCAGCACGGTGCTCCCCGGCATGCTCTTCTGCGCGGTCCGCGGGCAGCATCACGACGGACACGACCACGCCGCCGATGCCGTCCGCGCTGGTGCAGCCGCGCTGCTCGTCGAACAGCGGCTCGATCTCGACGTCCCGCAGCTCGTCGTCCCTTCGGTCCGGAGGGCGATGGGCCCCGCAGCCGCAGTCGTTCACGGCTGGCCGGCCGACGAGCTGCGCATGCTCGGTGTCACCGGGACGAACGGGAAGACCACCGTCACGTTCCTGCTCGAGGCCGCGACCGCAGCCGCCGGCTGGGGGAGCGGTCGCATCGGGACGCTCGGCGCGCGCCTGCACGGACGCGGCGAACCGGGGATCCGCACCACACCTGAGGCCACCGACCTGCAGCGGCTGCTCCGGTCCATGCGGACCCGTGGTGCCGACGCCGTCTCGATGGAGGTGTCCTCGCACGGGCTCGATCTTCATCGTGTCGACGGCATCACCTTCGACGTCGCCGCCTTCACGAACCTCAGTCGCGACCACCTCGACTGGCACGGTGATATGGAGCGCTACCTGGCGGCGAAGGCGCGGCTCTTCACGCCGGAGCTCGCTCGCCATGGGGTGGTGCTGCTCGACGCGCCGGGGGCACGTGGCCTCATCGATCTCGCGCGCATCCCGCTGACGACGCTCGGGACCGCGCCGGACGCGGACGTCGCGATCCGCGATCGGCGCATCATGCGTGAAGGTTCGAGCGCGGTGCTGGGCATCGACGGCGATGAGCTGCACGTCACGACGGTGATGCGTGGCACGCACAATCTCGACAACGTGCTCGTCGCGGTCGTCACCGCCGTGCGCGCCGGCATCGACCCTGAGGTGGTGGCGCACGGTGTCGCCGACGTCTCGGCCCCGCCCGGTCGACTCGAACCGTTCGGTGGTGGGGACACGCCCCTCGTGCTCGTCGACTACGCCCACACGCCCGATGCGGTGGTCGGCGCGGTCAGTGTCGGGCGAGGGCTGACCGGACCGGGCGGTCGGCTGCACGTCGTCGTCGGTGCTGGCGGGGACCGCGACCGCGAGAAGCGCGCGCCGATGGGCGCCGCGGCCGCCGCCGCCGACGTGGTGATCGTGACCGATGACAACCCGCGCAGTGAGGATCCGGCGACCATCCGTCTCGCGGTCCTGGAAGGTGCGCGGACCGGAACCGCCGCTGTCAGCGAGGTCGCCGGGCGGCGCGCCGCCGTCGCGCAGGCGATCGCTGGCGCGCGGACCGGCGATGTGGTGCTCGTCCTCGGGCGTGGCCACGAGTCGCACCAGGAGATCGCCGGTGACCTCCTCCCTCTTGACGACCGAGCGCTCGTCCGCGACGCGCTCGGCGGGGAGGGCGGCGCATGATCCCCCTCGAGGTGACGGACGTCGCTGCGCTGCTCGGTGCTCACGTGACGCCGCCGGACGGCCGGGGAACGGTCGAGCACGTCATGACCGACAGCCGGAAGCGCTCGGCCGGGCCAGCGATCTTCTTCGCGCTCCGCACCGAACGAGCGGACGGACATGACCACGTCGTCGCAGCCGAGCGCAGCGGGGCCGTCGCTGCGGTCGTCGAGCGGATGGTTCCTGGAGCAGGGCTGACGCAGCTCATCGTCAGCGACCCCTGGGTGGCCCTCGGCCACCTCGGACGGCATGTCGTGGACCGCGTCGAGTGCCGCGTCGTCGCGATCACCGGCTCGTACGGCAAGACGACGGTGAAGGACCTGACGGCCGCCGGGCTCGCCGCCGGACGCACCGTCACGGCCTCGCATGCATCGTTCAACAACGAGCTCGGCGTTCCGCTCACGATGTTGAGCGTCACGGCCGGCACCGACGTGCTCGTCGCGGAGGCCGGTGCGCGCAACGCCGGGGACCTGACCGCCATCGGCGAGCTGCTCCTGCCTGACGTCTCGATCGTCACCGCCGTCGGTCCGGTCCACCTCGAGACGTTCGGCGATGAGGACGGTGTCGCATCGGAGAAGTCCCGACTCGTCGCGGCCCTCCGACCGACCGGGACGGCGGTGCTCAACGCCGACGACGATCGCGTCGCTGCGATGGCGGTGCTCGCGCCGTCGGTGCTGACGGTCAGCGCCTCAGGTGGTCGTGCGGACGTGCGGGCCGAGCGTGTGACGCACGACGACCAGGGACGAGCGCGTGCCCTGGTGCACACCCCCTGGGGTGAGGTGCCGCTCGCCCTTCCCGTGCCCGGACCGCACCATCTCGTGAACGGGCTGCTCGCGCTCGCCGTCGCCGCGCACGAGGGGGTCGAGCTGGCCGCCGCGGCCGCAGGCATCGCGGCCGCGGTCACGAGCCCCTCGCGGTCGACGCTCCGAGAGGTCGCAGGCGTCACGGTGCTCGACGACGCGTACAACGCCAGCCCCCCGACGATGCTCGGTGCGCTCGCGACGCTGCGTGCACTGCCGTGCCGAGGGCGGCGATGGGCGGTGCTCGGCCCGATGGCTGAGCTGGGTCCGAGCTCCCTCGACCAGCACCGTGCCATCGGTCGTGCCTGCGTCGACGGGATCGATCGGCTCATCGTCGTGGGTGAGGCGGCCCGCGGCATCGTCGAAGGTGTTGCGGAGGTCGGCGGCAGCCTGCAGGTCGACACGGTCGCCGATCACGCCGAGGCGGCGGACCTCGTGCTGCAGGAGGTCGCGGACGGTGACGCCGTGCTGTTCAAGGCATCGCGGGTGGCGACCCTCGATCGCGCCGCCGCCAGTGTGCTGGCTGCACTCGACGGAGGCGGCGCCGCATGATCGCGATCCTCCTCTCCGCAACCGTCGCCATGCTGCTCGCACTCATCGGCACGCCGCTCATCATCGCGTTCTTCCGGAGCCGCGGGTTCGGGCAACCCATCCGTGAGGAGGGTCCGTCCAGCCATCACCAGACGAAGGCCGGGACCCCCACGATGGGTGGAGCGGCGATCGTGCTCGCGACGGTCATCGCCTACGTCGTCGCCCAGATCGGTCGGCCGACGTGGACGTCGACCGGCGTGCTGCTGCTCGCGACGTTCGTCGCGATGGCGGCCGTGGGATTCGCGGACGATCTCATCAAGCTGCGACGTCGGCGCAGCCTCGGGCTCAACAAGACGACGAAGTTCGGTGGTCAGGCGATCATCGCCGTGACGTTCGCGTGGCTCGGTCCGAACTGGGCAGGGATGTCGCGCAGCATCTCGGTGATGGGTGCCATCGAGTTCCCGGTGAGCCAGGGCATGTTCACCCTCTGGATCTTCCTCCTGATCGTCGGTGCCTCCAACGCGGTCAACCTGACCGACGGGCTGGACGGGCTCGCCGCCGGCTCGTCAGCGCTCGTGTTCGGCGCGTTCACGCTGATCGCGTTCTGGCAGTTCCGCAACAGTGCCGAGTACCCGATCGGTTCGCTCGCCGCGCTCGACGTCGCGGTGGTCACCGCCGCCGTCACCGCCGCGGCCGCCGGTTTCCTATGGCACAACGCTCCACCCGCTCGGATCTTCATGGGGGACACCGGATCGCTGGCGCTCGGGGGGTTGCTCGCCGCCGTCGCGGTCGCGACCAACACGCAGGTGCTGCTCGCCGTCCTCGGTGGACTCTTCGTCATCGAGACCCTGTCGGTCGTCATCCAGGTCGCCGTGTTCCGGACGACCGGAAGGCGTGTGTTCCGCATGGCGCCGTTCCATCACCACTTCGAGCTGCTCGGCTGGCAGGAGGCGACGATCATCGTCCGCTTCTGGATCCTGGCCGGGATCGGGGTGGCGCTCGGCCTCGGACTGTTCTATGCCGAGTACCTGACCCGGGTGGACCTGTTGTGAGCGCGCGGACGGGGACCAGCAGCCGGGCGACGGTCGCTCCGAACCGGTGGCCGCCCGGCGCCATCACGTTGACGGTCGTGACCGTGCTGCTGATGCTGCTCGGTCTGCTCATGTCCTTCTCCGCATCCATCGTCGATGCAGCGCAGGACGGTGATGCGTTCGGGACCTTCCGTCGTCAGGCCCTGTGGGCCGCGATCTCACTGCCGGTCTTCGCCATCGCGACCCGCTTCCCGCGCAAGCACCTGCGGGCGCTCTCCTGGCCGCTGATGTTCATCGCCCTCGCGCTGCTCGTGCTCGTCGTGATCCCCGGGGTCGGGGAGACACGCTTCGGCGCGACGCGTTGGCTCGGCGTGGGTGGCTTCGTGTTCCAGCCCTCCGAGGTGGCGAAGCTCGCACTGCTGCTCTGGCTCGCCGACGTGCTCGAACGCAAGCGTCCTGCCGACGGTTCTCTGCACCGCTCGGAGCACCTCATCATCCCCGCGGTGCCCGTCCTGGTCGTCCTCGCGGGGCTCGTCATGCTCCAGCCCGACCTCGGGACCACGGTGCTGCTCGCGCTGATCGTCGCGGCGCTGCTCTTCGTCGAGGGGCTGCGTCTGCGCTTCATGCTCGGTGGGCTCCTGGCCGCGGTCGCGGCCGTCACGGTCCTCGTGCTCGTCGCTCCCTACCGGGTCGCACGCATCCGTGGCTGGCTGTACGCCGAGGAGTACGCGCAGGCGGAGGGCTTCCAGCTCGTCCAGTCCTGGGTCGCGCTCGGCAGTGGCGGCGTGTTCGGGCTCGGCCTCGGATCATCGCGCGGGAAGTGGAACTTCGTCCCCAACCCTGAGACCGACTTCGTCTTCGCGATCATCGGGGAGGAACTCGGCCTTGTCGGAGCGGTCGGACTGATCCTGCTGTTCCTCGCTCTGCTCCTGCTCGGGCTCCACACGGCGTTCACCGCTGCACCCGGCTACGACCGCACCCTCGCGTTCACGATCACCGCATGGGTGGTCGGCCAGGCCTTCGTCAACGTGGGTACGGTCATCGGGCTGCTCCCGATCACGGGTGTCACGTTGCCGCTCGTGTCCGCCGGTGGATCGTCGCTGCTGGTGACGATGACCGCGCTCGGACTCCTGATCAACGTCGCCCGGCTCCCTAGCGAGGGGACGGAGCGATGACATGACGACGGACGTCCTGCTCGTCGGCGGAGGGACGGCGGGGCACGTGCTGCCCGCCGTCGCGACCGCCCAGGCGCTGCTGCGTCTGCGCCCGGGTCTCCGTCTCGGCTTCGCCGGGCTGCCCGACAGCCTCGAGGAGCGGCTGGTCGGAGCGTCCGGCCACCCGTTCCACCACATCGAGGCGATCCCGCTGCCGCGACGTCCCTCCGCGGAGCTCGTGCGCGTCGCGCCACGCCTGCGTCGCGCCGTCAGGGCAGCGCGCACCCTGCTCGACGACGAGTCGGTCCGTGCCGTCGTGTCGTTCGGCGGCTACGTCGCGCTGCCGGTCTCGCTCGCGGCCCGACGGCGCATCCCGCTGGTGCTGCACGAGCAGAACAGCAGGCCGGGCCTCGCCAACCGGCTCGCCGGACGCTTCGCGGACCGTGTCGCCGTCACGTTCCCCTCGAGCATCAACCGCATCCCGACGGCGGGCCGTGTGCACGTCACCGGCAACCCGGTGCAGGAGCGGCTCCGGGACCTGGACGTCGTGGCGAGGCGTGGTGCCGGGCGGCAGCGGCTCGGCCTCGATACTCGTCGGCCCACACTGCTCGTCTTCGGTGGGAGTCAGGGTGCTCGCAGCATCAACCGCAGCGTCACTGACGCTGCGTCGGCGTGGCGGAAGCTCGGTGTGCAGGTCCTGCACGTCACGGGACACCGCGACCACGAGGACGCGCTGATCCGTTGGAGCGAGGTCGGGGTCGACCTGGACAGCGAGTCGTCCGGGGTGCGCGTCCTGCCGTTCCTCGATGACATGGCGGACGCCTACGCCGCCGCGGACGTCGTCGTCTCGCGGGCCGGTGCGACGACCATCGCAGAACTGACGGTCCTGGGCATCCCGGCGGTCCTCGTGCCCTATCCGCACGCGACCGCTGACCACCAGCGCGGGAACGCCGAGGCGGTCGTGGGTGCGGGGGCGGCGATGATGATCGACGACGCTGCGCTCTCTCCGGACACGCTCGCGACGGCTGTCGCGGCGATCATCACCGATCCGGCCCATGCCGGCGCGATGGCGTCGGCCGCGCGTGCATGGGGCCGCCCTGAGGCAGCGGAGGGGCTCGCGAGGCTCGTCCTCGAGGTGCTTCAGGGCTCGCCCGACGAAGGTGCGGACCATGCATGACACCGCGGCGGAGGCAGCGCGCGTGCAGGGGATACGAATGACGGTCCCGCATCGCGTGCACCTGGTCGGGATCGGTGGTGCGGGGATGTCCGCCATCGCGCGCATCCTGGCCCAGCGTGGTCACTCGGTGAGTGGCTCGGACCTCCACGAGGGTCGAGCGGTCGCAGCACTGCGCGCGCTCGGGGTGGAGGTGCACGTCGGGCATGACGCGGCGCACGTCGCGGACAGCGACGTCGTCGTGATCTCGACCGCGGTCCCGGAGGACAACCCGGAAGTCCGCTCGGCGAGGGAACGCGGGATCCCGGTCGTCCCGCGCGCCCAGATGCTCGCTGACACGCTCGCGGGAGACCGCTCGGTGCTCGTCGCGGGCACGCACGGGAAGACCACCACGACGTCGATGGTCGTGGTCGCCCTGCACGCGGCCGGGATCGATCCGACGTTCGCGATCGGAGGCGAGCTCAACGAGGCTGGGACGAACGCGCACGCCGGGAAGGACCCGGTCGCGGTCGCCGAGGCGGACGAGTCGGACCGGTCCTTCCTCGCGTACGAGCCGGATGTCGCGATCGTCACCAACCTCGAGCTCGACCATCCCGAGGTCTACCGTGACCTCGAGGACGTGCTCGACGCCTTCGTCGCGTTCCTCGAGCGTCGACGTCCCGGAGGAGTCGCCGTCGTCTGCATCGACGATCCCGGGGTCCGTCGGCTCCTCGAGCGCACGGCAGGGTCGGTCGTGACGTACGGGACGTCCGCAGAGGCGGACGTGCGCCTGGTCGAGCGCAGCGGTCAGCCGCACGTACTCGTCGACGGGACGGCGCATCCGCTCGTGCTCGGCGTGCCCGGACAGCACAATCTTCTCAACGCTGCCGCGGCGATCGCGGCCTGCCGCAGCCTCGGTGCGCCACTCGCTGGAGTGCTCGAGGGGCTCGCTCGGTTCCGAGGTGCTGCGCGCCGGTTCCAACGGCTCGGGGAGGTCGACGGGGTCAGCGTCGTCGATGACTACGCGCATCATCCCACGGAGCTCCGAGCGACACTCGCCGCGGCACGCAGCACCGGGGTCGAGCGCATCGTCTGCGTCGTGCAGCCGCACCGGTACTCGCGCACGGCGGTGCTCGGTGAGGAACTCGGTCGTGCTGCTGCGGGTGCAGACCTCGTCATCGTGACCGAGGTGTACGGCGCAGGAGAGCGCCCGGTCCCAGGGGTGAACGGCCTCCTCGTGGCTGAGGCGGCACGAGCTGCAGGCGCTCGCGTCAGCTACGAGCCGCACCTCGCGTCGGTCGCGCCGCTGCTCGCGGCGGAGGTGCGCTCCGGCGACCTCGTCCTCGTCACCGGGGCGGGGGACGTCAGCCAGGTCGGGCCGAGCCTCCTGGCGCTGCTCAGCGGGCGCTGAGGTGCGCACCGCGTCGCGCGCGCTCGTCGCGGAGCTGCAGGGTCCTGGGGTGTCGCTCGTCGAGGATGCGCCGCTCGCGCTGCACACGACGCTCAGGGTCGGCGGCCCCGCCGACGTGCTCGTCACGGTCGACGATGAGGCGGCGCTCGTCCGGACGGTGCGCACGGGTGTCGCGCATGCGGTGCCACTGCTCGTCCTCGGGAGGGGTTCGAACCTCCTCGTGCGTGACGACGGCTGGCCCGGCATCGTGGTCCGCCTCGGGACCGGGCTGCGCGGCATCATGATCGATGGCACGACGGTGCGATGCGGTGGCGCCGAGCCCATGCCGTCCGTCGCGGTGCGAACCGCGCAGTCGGGCCTCACCGGCTTCGCCTGGGGCGCGGCCGTCCCCGGGACGATGGGTGGTGGCGTGCGCATGAACGCCGGTGCCCATGGCGCCGATATGGCGGACGCGCTCGTGAGCGCGCGCGTGCTCGACCCTCAGGTCGGGCACGTCGAGGAGTGGGACCCGCAGCGGCTCGCACTCAGCTACCGACACAGCGCCCTGCCTGTCGACGCGATCGTGACGTCGGTGACGCTGCAGCTCGATGCCGCAGACCCTGCCACGGTGCTCGCCGAGATCGACGACATCCGAACGTGGCGCCGTGAGCATCAGCCGCTCAACCGTCCGAGCTGCGGGTCGGTGTTCACCAACCCACCGGGTGAGTCGGCGGGATCGCTCATCGACCGGCTCGGCCTGAAGGGGACCCGCATCGGTGGTGCCGAGGTCTCGACCACGCACGCCAACTTCATCGTCACCTCGCCCGGAGCCCGTGCCGAGGACGTCGAGCAGCTGATCGACCGCATCGCTCGCCATGTCCACGACGCGACCGGGATCGAGCTGCGAGCCGAGGTGGTGCGCCCCTCGGTGCGCACCGGGTCGGACGACTGATGGTCGACGAGCGCATCGCCAGCCGGCGGGCCGAGGTACGTGCCGCGCGTCGCTGGGTCCGCCTGCGACGCACGCTGTTGGGCCTCGTCCTCATCCTGCTCGCGTCGGGCGCGGTCTGGTTCGAACGCAGCGAGTATGCGACCGTGCTGGCCGTCGAGGTCGTCGGCACCGCGCGGTTGGACGTGGCGAGCGTCGTCGAGACGAGCGGCGTGACGATCGGGGAGAGCGCCGTCCGGCTCCGGCCGGCGCGCATCGCGCGTGACATCGAGGGCCTGACGCTCGTGCGCTCCGCTGAGGTCGACCGTCTGCGCCTTCGTCGTGTCGTGATCACCGTGGAGGAACGCGCCCCGGTTTACGTCGCGGTCCATCGCGCAGCGTCCGTGCTCGTGGATCGCGACGGAGTCGTCATCGACCGGGGCAGCGACCCGCGGCTGCCCGTCGTGCGTCTCATCACCCCGCCACCCGCTCCGGGCAGCCTCGTCGCTTCCCACGCGGCGCTCGCCAACGCCCACCGCGTCTGGACCGGGCTGTCCGGACCCCTGCGCAGCCGCGTGACGGCCATGGATGCCCCCGACGCGGACGGTCTGGAGCTCGTGCTGGCGGACGCCCCGGTGGTCCGGTTCGGACGGGCGGAGCTGCTCGAGGAGAAGGTCCGAGCCATGGGAGCCATCCTCGATGACGTGGCCGGCAGCGAGGTGATCCTGATCGATGTGCGGGTCCCGGGCTTCCCCGTGGTCAGGATCGATTGAGGCCGTCGTGGTTGCTTGACCCTTCCGCAGCCAGCCGTCTACCTTCAGTCGAGCGTGAGGTGGCCTTCCCCGACCCTCGACCTCATCTTGAGGTGGCTCCGCGGCACCCTGCCCGGCCGGGTGGTGGACGCGGCGACGTAGGACCACGTGCTGATCACGTGTGAAGAAGGGCGGATCATGGTGAAGGCTCCGACGAACTACCTGGCGGTCATCAAGGTCGTCGGCGTCGGGGGTGGTGGCGTCAACGCCATCAACCGCATGATCGACGCAGGCCTGCGCGGCGTCGAGTTCGTCGCCGTGAACACGGACGCTCAGGCGCTGCTGATGTCCGATGCGGACGTGAAGCTCGACATCGGCCGCAACCTCACGCGTGGGCTGGGTGCCGGGGCGGACCCCGACGTCGGACGTCAGGCGGCCGAGGATCACCGCGACGAGATCGAGGCGGCGCTCGCCGGGTCCGACATGGTGTTCGTGACCGCGGGAGAGGGTGGCGGGACCGGCACGGGTGCGTCGCCGCTCATCGCGAGCATCGCGCGCGAGCAGGGGGCGCTCACCATCGGTGTCGTCACGCGTCCGTTCGCCTTCGAGGGGCGGCGTCGCGCGACGCAGGCGGAGACGGGCGTCGACGCGCTCAAGGCCGAGGTCGACACCCTCATCGTCATCCCCAACGATCGGCTGCTCCAGGTCGCCGAGACCGGAACGTCGGTGCTCGAGGCGTTCCGTCTCGCCGATGACGTCCTGCTCCAGGGCGTCCAGGGCATCACGGACCTCATCATGACGCCGGGGCTCATCAACCTCGACTTCGCCGACGTCCGGTCGGTCATGAAGGAGGCAGGGAACGCGCTGATGGGGATCGGTCGTGCGCGGGGTGACGACCGTGCTGTCGACGCCGCGCGGCTCGCGATGTCATCGCCGCTGCTCGAAGCATCCATCGAGGGTGCGCGTGGCGTGCTGCTGCTCATCGCGGGCGGCAGCGACCTCGGGCTGCTCGAGGCCAATGCGGCCGCCGACATGGTCGGGTCGAGCGCCCACCCGGAGGCCAACATCATCTTCGGTGCGGTGATCGACGACACGCTCGGCGACGAGGTCAAGGTCACGGTCATCGCTGCTGGTTTCGACGGCGACCGACGGATCGAGCAGCGCGGTGCGATCGTGCGCACCGTCCCGTCGCCGGTCGAGCGTGCCGCAGCCGAGGCACCGCTCCCATCCGCTCCGACGTCGGCTCGGACGGTCACGCTCGACGATGGTGACGACGAGGACGAGATCTTCCGTCCGGCACCGAAGGTCGTGATCGACGGTGACGACGACCTCGACGACGACCTGGACGTGCCGAGCTTCCTGCGCTGACATGCCGGTGGTCGACGGCGTCCACCGACTCACGACGTTCACGCTCGACGGCCGCCCCGGTGACGGCGTCGAGGCATGGATCACCGGGGCTGAGCTCACGGGCGTCGACGACGCGAACCTCGCGCATCATCGTCCGCACGTGCCCGAGCGACTCGCCGCAGCGCGTGATGCGGTGGGGACGCTGACGCGGACCGATCCCGCCACGTGGCACCTGATGCGTCAGGTCCATGGCGCGAACGTCGCCATCGTGACCGCCGACGTCCCACCAGGGGCGGAGCTGCACGACGTCGACGTCATCGCGACCGACCTCGTCGACCGGCCCCTCGTCGTCCTCGCCGCGGACTGTCTCCCGATCGTCGCCGCCGGACGTCATGCCATCGCGGCCGCCCATGCCGGCTGGCGGGGGATCGCCGCCGACGTTCCGGGTGCGCTCGTCGCAGCGCTCGTCTCCCTCGGGGAACAGCCGGCCGACGTGCGGGTCGTGATGGGGCCGGCGATCGGAGCCTGCTGCTATGAGGTCGGTCCGGAGGTCCGCGACGCCGTAGGCGCGGTCGCGCCGCAGGCGCTGACGCGGACACGTGCGGGGACGCCGTCGGTCGACCTCCGATTCGCTGCGCGCGAGCGGATGACCGCGCTCGGAGTCGCAGCGGTCCACGACGCCGCGACGGCGAGCGCCGGCATGGCGGCATGCACGGCATGTGATCCCGGCTGGTTCAGCCATCGCCGCGACCCTCGGTCCGGACGCCATGCGGCGATCATCGTCCGGCGTTCCCCAGGCGGACCGCCCGGTGGACCGGAGGAGGACTGACATGGAGGACATGACGCCCGGCGGGTCACTGGGGGAGCGTGTCGGCCACGTGCGTGCACGCATCGCCCACGCGGCGGCGACGGTCGACCGTGATCCGGCCGAGGTCCGCCTGATCGCGGTGACGAAGACCCATCCGGTCGACGTCGCCCGGGCCGCGGTCGCCGCTGGGCTCGACGACCTGGGGGAGAACCGTGTCGATGAGCTGGTCGAGAAGAGCACACAGCTCGAGGCGCGCTGGCATCTCGTCGGGCAGCTGCAGCGCAACAAGGTCCGTGACGTCGTCGGGCGCGTGGCGCTGATCCACTCGGTGGACCGCACCCAGCTCGTCGACACCATCGGGCGTCTTGCGACGGAGCGGGGCCTCGTCCAGGACGTCCTGGTCCAGGTCAACGTCGGCGACGACCCTGCGAAGGCCGGGTGCCGCCTCGCCGAGGTCGGCGACCTCGTCTCCTACGCTGCAGCGACGCCGGGGGTGCGGGTGGTCGGGCTGATGACCGTCCCACCGCTCCCAGGTGCCGGTCTCGCTCCTGATGATGCGGCCCGGCCCCTGTTCCGGCGGCTGCGCGAGGCTCGGGATGAGCTTCGTGCGGAGCATGCGGACCTGGTGGAGCTGTCGATGGGCATGTCGGACGACCTCGGGTCGGCCGTTCAGGAGGGCGCGACGATGGTGAGGATCGGATCGGCCCTGTTCGGGTCCCGGGAGGAGGGCACGCGATGAGCATGTGGGCACGCACTCTCGTCTACCTGGGGCTGCGCGAGGAGCCTGAGGACGCGGTCGACTGGCAGGTCCTGGAGGACGCCGAGCCGCAGGACCGTCCACTCGACCCCGGCACCCCGCCCACGTCGCGACCGCTGACGTCGAGCACCGTGCAGAGCGCCGTTCCGGCACGCGGTGCGGGGGCGACGCCGACGAGCACGTCGGTCGCGTCCGAGACGTCGAACGTCCGCCCACTGCGCGCCGGCCTCGACGTCTCCTCCGAGCGGGTCGCGGTCGTACAGGTCCGGGTGTTCGAGGACGTCGAGGCCATCGGCTCGCGCTACCGACTGCGGCATCCGGTGCTGTTCGATGTCAGCGCGTGCACGCGGGAGGTCGCGCGCCGGACCGTCGACTTCGTCGCGGGATTGACCTACGCCAGCCATGGCACACTGCGTCGCACCGCAGCGCGTGCGTTCCTGCTCGTCCCCGAGGGCATCGACATCCCTCTCGACGAGCGTCGGCGTCTCGCGCAGCTCGGCTACGACGTGGAGGGCATCGCCCGATGAGGATCGTCTCGACCGCACTCCAGATGTACTGGTACGTGCTCGTCCTGTACGTGATCTTCTCGTGGGTCCCGCGCCCGCCCGACGCCCTCCGGCCGTTCATGATCGGCGTGGCGCGGTTGGTCGAGCCGCTCGCGGCACCGCTGCGGCGTTCGATCCCACCGCTGCGGATCGGGATGGTCGCGCTCGACCTGTCGATCCTCGTACTGCTCATCGGGACGTCGCTGCTGCGGAGCATCGCGTTCAACGCAGGGCTCTGACGCCGACACGATCCTGTCCGCGCGTCACCCCTCCGGGTGGGGCCGACGCGCGGCGTGTGCCGTCCGCGCACCGCGACGAGCCGCGTGCTCGAGCGGATTGTCTCGGTAACCGTGCAGCGCGTTGAGCCACAGGTAGGCCGGCAGGAGGAGCGGTCCGAGGCGCTCGCCCTGCCGCACGTGCACGGCCTCGTGGTCCAGGAGTGCGGCGCTCGGCTCGTCGCTCCGGCACAGCACGATCTGTCCCACCGTGTTCGCGCCCGCGCCGACGAGCCTCAGGGCCAGTCCGGAGGGGCCACCCACGCCGGTGGCGACCATGCAGCGACGTCCCGCGTCCCAGCGGGGGCGCGCCCCGGACACGAACGCGACGGCCAGCCCGACGGCGGTCAGTGGCGCGCTCCAGACCGCCGCCGCCCATTGGCCGGCGAGCGTCCGGGGTGGGGCGGGGACCCACGTCGCGAGCAGGGCGGATACGGCAGGGTGCGGGGATACGGGTGGACGGTCCCCGTCGGGGCCGTCGGGGAGCAGCTCCCCACGCCGGACGCGCATCGCCTCGGACCGCTGCCGGACCACGCCGACCGCCCCGGCGATGAGGGTCGCGGTCCACACCGCGCCCGCCAGCCGCGACGGCAGCGCGCGGGTCACGTGCGCGTCACCCTCAGCCGGGCTGATCCGAGCGTCCCGAGCGCGATCGTGGAGACGTCGGCAGCGTCCTCGACGAGATCGTCACGCACGACCTCCGTGGCCAGCACCTCGCGCGCGAGCAGATCCAGCAGTCCGGCTGCCGCGAGACGGTCACCGAGGGACGAGGGTTCGAGCGTGAGCTCGAGCCGCACCCGGTCGGCCAGGTCGAGCCCGACCGCCTTGCGCTGCTCGTTGACGCCACGGACCAGTTCACGCGCGGCACCTTCGAGCTCGAGCTCCGGGGTCAGCGTCGTGTCGAGTGCGACGGCATGGCTCCCGTCGCTGACCACGCTCCATCCGGTACGCGGCTGCTCGACGACCTCGTACATGTCGGCGGTCACGGTGACGCTCCGACCGTCGACGACCAGCGTCAGGTCCGTGCCGTCCGCTTCGGCCAGCAGCTGCTCAGCGCCGGCGATGTCGAGCGCGGACAGCGCGGCCGCGGCCTTAGGAGCGTCGGGGCCGAAGGAGGGGCCGAGCGCGCGGAAGTTCGGCTTGAGCGTGCGGTCGACGACTCCGGACGCAGCGTCGGCGAGATCGACGGCATGCAGGTTGAGCTCGTCGGCGATCTCGTCGGCGACGAGCGGCAGTCCGGCGGCGTCGCGGCTCGGGACGCTGACCAGGGCGCGGGCGAGCGGTTGCCGGACACGGTGGCCGCTGTCGGTCCGTGCCTGCCGTCCGAGCTCGACGAGTCGACGTCCGGTCGCCATCGCCGCCACGACCGTCTCGTCGCGCCAGGTCTCGTCCGCCACCGGGAAGTCCGTCAGGTGCACGGAGTCGGGGGCTGTGGGGTCGACGCTGACGACGAGGTCCTGCCACAGCCGCTCCGCGATGAACGGCGTGAACGGGGCGAGCAGCTGCGCGAGCGTCGAGAGCACCGTGTGCAGCGTGTGGTACGCGGCCGCCTTGTCGCTCGGGTCCTCATCGGCGCCACGCCAGAAGCGTCGACGGCTGCGCCGGACGTACCAGTTCGACAGGTCGTCGACGAAGCGCTCGATGCGGCGGGTCGCCGTGGACACGTCGTAGGTCTCGAGCCCACGGTCGACGACGTCGATGGTCGCGGCGAGCTCAGCGAGGATCCAGCGGTCCGTGACCGGCCGGTCCGTCACCGGAGGTGCGGGGGAGGTCGGGTCGAACCCGTCGATGCGCGCGTAGGTCGTGAAGAACACGTGCGTGTTCCAGATGGTGAGGAGGAAGCGCCGCACGACGTCATCGAGCTGCTGGGTTCCGACTCGCCGCGACACCCACGGGTTCCCGTCGGCGAACATGAGCCATCGCAGCGCATCCGCACCGTGGACCTCGGTGATCGTCCATGGGTCGACGACGTTGCCGAGCGACTTCGACATCTTGCGCCCGTCCTCGTCCACGATGTGGCCGAGGCACACGCAGTTGCGGAACGACGAGTCGCCGAACAGCAGGGTCGACTCGGCCAGCAGCGAGTAGAACCATCCGCGCGTCTGATCGATCGCCTCGCAGATGTAGTCGGCGGGGTAGTGGCGCTCGAACTCCTCGCGTCCGCGGTACGGGTAGCCCCACTGCGCGAACGGCATCCCGCCGGAGTCGAACCAGGCGTCGGCGACCCCGGGGACACGGTGCGCCGTCCCGCCACAGTCCGAGCACGGGATGGTGATGCGGTCGACGAACGGGCGGTGCGGGTCGGTGCTGGTGTGGTCCTCGCCCGACAGCTCCGACAGCTCGGCGAGCGAGCGCACCACTGTCACGCTGTTGCAGTCGTCGCAGCGCCAGAACGGCAGCGGGGTGCCCCAGTAGCGGTCGCGCGACAGCGCCCAGTCGACGTTGTTCTCGAGCCAGTTCCCGAAGCGGCCGTCGCGGATGTGCTCCGGGGACCAGCCGATCCCCGCGTTGTTCGCGAGCAGGTCGTCGCGTCGAGCGGTGGTGCGGATGTACCACGATGGCTTCGCCCAGTAGATCAGCGGCTGCTTGCAGCGCCAGCAGAACGGATAGGTGTGGGTGTAGGGCCGGCTCGCGACGAGCAGCCCGTCGGATTCCAGCGCCGCGGTGATGTCGGCGTCCGCGTCCTTGACGAACCGGCCCGCCCATGGCCCTGACGTGAAGCGGGCGTCGGGGCCGACCGGGTTGATGATGGGCAGCCCCTCGCGGCGTCCGACGACCATGTCGTCGCCACCGAAGGCGGGTGCGAGATGCACGATGCCCGTCCCGTCGGTGGTCGTCACGAAGTCCGCGGCGACGACGCGGTGGGCTGCGGACGCCTGCGCGGTGTCGGGAGGGAAGTGGTCGAACGGTGGCCGGTAGCGCAGCCCGACGAGCGCGTCACCGGTGAGCGTCGTGACGACGGTGACGTCCTCGCCGAGCACGGTCGTGACGAGGTCGGCGGCGAGGATGAGCCGTTCGGTGGAACCGTCGGGCGCACGGCGCTCGACCACCGCGTAGGTGAGCGACTCGCCGACGGCGCATGCGACGTTGGAGGGCAGCGTCCAGGGCGTCGTCGTCCACACCACGAGCGACGCGTCGGCGAGCTCAGCCGGCGGATCGATCAGGGGGAGCCGGACGTACACCGACGGATCGGTGACCTCGTCGTAGCCGAGCGAGACCTCGGCATCGCTGAGCGCGGTCCCGCAACGCCCGCAGTACGGCGCCACGCGGAAGTCCTCGAACAGCAGGTCACGGTCCCACAGCTCGCCGAGCGCCCACCACAGGCTCTCGACGTACTCGGCATCCATCGTGCGGTAGGCATCGTCCGTGTCGATCCAGAAGCCGATGCGCTCGGTGAGCTCCTCGAACGCCCCGACGTAGCGCTGGACCGATTCGCGGCAACGCGCGTTGAACTCCTCGATGCCGTAGGCCTCGATGTCCGCCTTGGAGTCGAGCCCGAGCTCCTTCTCGACCTCGAGCTCGACGGGCAGACCATGGCAGTCCCAGCCGCCCTTCCGGCGCACCGAGCTGCCCTTCATCGTGCGGTACCGAGGGAAGACGTCCTTGAACACGCGCGACTCGACGTGATGCACGCCCGGTCGGCCGTTCGCGGTCGGCGGCCCCTCGTAGAAGGTCCAGACCGGCCCCTCAGAGCGCTGTGCGACGCTGCGGTGGAAGACGTCGTCACGCTTCCAGCGTTCGAGCACCTCGTGCTCGAGGGCCGGGAGATCGGGGCGCGCGGGGACCTCGGGCCAACCTGCTGCGTGGGCCACGACGCCCTCCTACGGCTACCAGGGACGGCCGGATGGGGACCTTCGGCGTCGTCGGGCGTCGGTCCGACGGCCTCAGCACGCAGCCTAACCGCCTCCGGCGCAGCGTCCCCACGCGCTGCTACCGTCCCGCGCCTCATGCCACGCCAACGACGTCCGCTCTCCGACACCAGGCTCCGCGCGTTCCGCGCGGGCCTGATCGCCGAGCGCGCGCAGCTGGTCGGGCACGTCGAGGACCTCGACGCCGAGGCCGACGTCAAGAACTGGCGGGAGAGCGGCTTCGACGACGACCCGGCGGACGCGGGTTCGGCGAGCTTCGAGCGCGAGACCGCCCAGTCGCTCTCGCTCCACGCGCGCAACCTGCTGTCGCAGATCGACGATGCGCTGCGTCGGCTCGACGACGGGACCTTCGGCGACTGCGTGACCTGCGGGCTCCGCATCGAGCTGGAGCGGCTCGAAGCGCTCCCTTACACGACGCAGTGCATGGACTGCCGGCGTCGTGCGGAGACGGGGCGCTGAGCCTCAGCGGTACGTCGCAGCTCCGCGGTCGGCTCCTGCTGCTCGCGATGACCGCTGCCGGGATCGTCGTGGCGGATCAGCTCGTCAAGGAGCTCGTCCTCGCGGTGCTCGAGCCGGGTCGGTTCGTCCCGTGGCTGGGGCCGCGCGTCGGATGGCAGCTCATCTTCAACCCGGGAGCCGCGTTCGGTCTGCGGCTCCCGCCCGTCGTGTTCCCACTCGTCACGCTCGTGCTGATCGTCGTCGTCGCCCGGGCGATGGAGGCGACGACGCCGAAGGTCGCGGTCCTCGCGCAGGCCCTCGTGCTCGGCGGTGCGGTCGGCAACGTGATCGACCGGCTCGTCCGGCCGGGCGACGGGTCACCGATCGGCGGCTACGTCGTCGACTTCGTCGCCTGGGGCAGTTTCCCGCGCTTCAACGTGGCCGACGCGGCGATCACGGTCGGGGTGGTGCTGTTCATCCTGATCGCGCTGCTCGAGGACCGCGTGGAGCGGGCAGCCCGTCGGACGAGTCGGCACGAGGGCGACGCATGACCACCGTCGAAGGAGAGGCTCGGCGCATCGTCATCGGCGAGCAGCACGACGGCCAGCGACTCGACGTCGTCCTCGCCGACGTGCTCGGGGTGTCACGCAGCGCCGCCGTGCAGCGCATCGACTCGGGCGGTGTGACCGTCGGAGGCCGCCCGGCTCGGCGCAGCCGGACGCTCGTCGCGGGCGAGTTCCTCGAGATCCCTGAGGTCGTGGCCGCGCCGCCCGTCGACGCGCCGCCCCTGCCTCCGGTCCGGCATCGCGATGAGCATCTGCTGGTCGTCGCCAAGCCGCCGGGGCTCGTCGTGCACCCCGGCGCCGGCCACCACGGCGACACGCTCGTCGACGCACTGCGCGAAGCCGGTGTGCCGCTCGCCGATGGTGGGGACGCGACCCGACCGGGCATCGTCCACCGGCTCGACCGGGACACCTCGGGTCTGCTCATCGTCGCCTGCACGCCCGAGGCGATGGAAGGGCTCGTCGCGATGCTCGCAGAGCGCCGCGTCGTGCGGCGCTACCTGGCGCTGCTCGTCGGGACGCCTCCTGAGCCGCGTGGGGTGGTCGACGCGCCGATCGGTCGCCACCCTGTCCGTCGCACGCGCTTCGCGGTCGTCGACGGTGGTCGTCCTGCCCGGACCCGCTACCGCGTCCTCGGCGAAGGTGAGGTCAGCACCGCTGATGACGCGCTCCGCACCGTCAGCTCGGTCGTGTGCGGTCTCGAGTCCGGTCGGACGCATCAGATCCGGGTGCATCTCGATGCGGTCGGAGCGCCGGTCGCCGGCGACCCCGTCTACGGCACGGACCGGCCGGTCGCGGCCGCGCTCGGGATCGACCGGCCGGCGCTGCATGCCGCGCACCTCGCCTTCGACCATCCGGTGACGGGCGAGCGGATCACGCTCACCGAGCCGCTGCCCGACGACCTCGCGAGCGCCTGGGCACGAGCCGGGCTCGACCGGCCGGTCGGCACCGAGGAGCCCTGATCGCGCGTCTCGCGGCCGGCCTCAGAGGTCGTGTCGAGCGCCGCTGCTAGGTTCGTCGATCCACCCGTCCGGAGGTCCGAAACGTCATGACCACCGGCGCGGGAGGTGGAGGGACGGGCTCGGGCGGGCGCGGCTTCGTCCATCTCCACGTCCACACCGAGTACTCGATGTTGGACGGCGCATCGCGTGTCGACGACCTTCTGGACGCGGTCGAGCGGGATGGCCAGCCGGGCGTCGCGATCACCGACCACGGGGTGCTGTTCGGGCTCGTCGAGTTCCACCGTGCGGCGACGAAGCGCGGGCTGAACCCGATCCTCGGATCCGAGCTCTACCAGGCGATCGGGTCACGCCGCGACCAGCAGAGCGGGGGTGCCGACGGGAAGCAGCGTGCTCACCATCTCACCGTCCTCGCCGCGGATGACACGGGCTACCGCAACCTGATGGCGCTCTCCAGCCGGGCCTACCTCGAGGGCTACTGGTACAAGCCGCGCATCGACATGGAGCTGCTGTCCGAGCACCATCAGGGCCTCATCGTGCTGTCCGGGTGCCTCGGCTCGGAGGTCAACCAGCATCTGCTGCGTGGCGACGAGGATGCTGCGCGGCGGGTGATGGGCGGGTTCCGCGACCTGCTCGGGCCGGACCGCTACTTCGTCGAGCTGCAGGATCATGGCATCCCGGAGCAGCGGCGCGTGTGGCCCATGCTCGAGAAGCTCGCCGGTGAGCTCGGCCTGCGCACCGTGATCACGAACGACACCCATTACACGAGCGCGGACGACGTCGCGGCGCACGATGCGCTCCTGTGCATCCAGACCGGGTCGAAGCTGTCCGACCCGGGCCGCTTCCGTTTCGACTCCGACCAGTTCTTCGTCAAGACCGCCGCCCAGATGCGCGCGGCGTTCCCTGACCACGGGCATGCGCTGGACGCGACGCTCGACGTCGCGGAGCGCTGCAACGCCCGCATCGAGTTCGACCTCGACCTGCTGCCGAAGTTCCCCGTACCCGAGGGGCGCACCGAGTCCGAGCACCTGCGCGCCATGGTCATGGAAGGCGCGCGCGAGCGGTACGGCAGCCCGCTGCCCACGGCCGTCGCCGAACGGGTCGAGTACGAGCTCGGTGTCATCGAGCAGATGGGCTTCCCCGCCTACTTCCTCATCGTCGCCGACCTGTGCCGGCACGCCCGCTCGGTCGGCATCCGGGTCGGACCGGGTCGTGGTTCGGCCGGTGGGTCCGTCGTCGCGTACTGCACCGACATCACGCGCGTCGACCCGATCCGCCACGGGCTCATCTTCGAGCGCTTCCTCAACCCGGCCCGTATCCAGATGCCGGACATCGACATCGACTTCGACGATCGGCGCCGCGGTGAGATGATCCGCTACGCCGCCGAGCGGTACGGCGCCGACCATGTCGCGCAGATCGTCACGTTCGGGACGATCAAGGCGAAGTCCGGCATCCGCGATGCGGCCCGCGTGCTCGATGAACCGTTCAAGGTCGGTGACGACCTCGCGAGGATGATGCCGCCAGCCGTGCAGGGCGTCGAACCGACCCTCGAGGAGGCGTTCGTCAAGTCCGCAGAGATGCGCGCCGCACGCGAGAAGCCGGAGTACCGCGAGGTCCTCGAGGTCGCGGCGCGGCTCGAAGGGCTCAAGCGCCACCACGGCATCCACGCGGCGGCCGTCATCATCGGAGCGCGCCCGCTCTCGGAGGTCGTGCCGCTGATGCGCGCCGAGGGGGGTGAGATCCTCACGCAGTACGAGATGGGCGCGGCCGAGGCGCTCGGCCTGCTGAAGATGGACTTCCTCGGCCTGCGCAACCTCACCGTCCTGTCCGACACCGAGCGGCACATCCGCAACAACCGCGGCGTCACCATCGATATGGACGACGCCGAACTGCTGAGCGAGATGGACGACGAGAAGACGTTCGCGATGCTCAGCACCGGGGACACGCTCGGGGTGTTCCAGCTCGACTCCGCGGGGATGCAGGCGCTGGTGCGCCGGCTCAAGCCGACCCGGTTCGAGGACATCTCCGCGCTGTTGGCGCTGTACCGCCCGGGTCCGCTCGGGATGAACATGCACACGGCGTTCGCGGACCGCAAGAACGGACTCGAGGACGTCGTGCACGATCACGCCGACCTCGAGGCGATCCTCGGAGAGACGTACGGCGTCATCGTCTACCAGGAACAGGTCATGCAGATCGCGACCGACCTGTGCGGGTTCACGATGGCCGAGGCCGACGCGCTGCGCAAGGCGGTCGGCAAGAAGCAGCGCGACCTGATGGAGGCGCAGCGCGACCAGTTCGTCAGCGGCGGCCTCGAGAAGGGGTACGAGAAGCGCTTCGTCAAGCGACTGTGGGACCTGATCGAGAAGTTCGCCGAGTACGGCTTCAACAAGGCGCACACGGTCGCGTACGGCGTCGTCAGCTACCAGACCGCCTACCTCAAGGCCCATTACCCGGTCGAGTACATGGCGGCGCTGCTGACGAGCGTTCGCAACAACAAGGACAACAAGCCGCTCTACCTCAACGAGTGCCGGCGGCTCGGCATCCCGGTGCGTCTCCCCGACGTCAACGCGTCCGAGGCGGACTTCACCCCGCGCGGCGAGGAGATCCTGTTCGGGCTCGCCGCGGTCCGAGGGGTCGGCGAGGGGGTCGTCGAGCGCATCGTCGCCGCACGGACGGAGAAGGGGGCATTCACCGACTTCGCGGACTTCTGCGCCAAGGTCGACGCCAGCGTCCTGAACCGAACGGTGCTGGAGAACCTCATCCGTGCCGGAGCGTTCGTGGGGCTCGGGCATCCGCGCCGCGGTCTGCTCGCCGTGTATGAGGGCATCGTCGCCGACGCGCTGAGCCGTAAGCGTGCAGAGGCGGCCGGACAGTTCAGCCTGTTCGACGAGCCGGGTGGCGACGCCGACGGCGTCGATGCACCGGTCATCGAGGTGCCTGACGACGAGTTCCCGGGTCGCGACCTGCTCAAGCTCGAGCGCGAACTGCTCGGGCTGTACGTGTCCTCGCACCCGCTCGACGGGACCGAGGCGGTGCTCGCCTCGCTCACCGACATCCAGGTCGTCGAGCTGGGGGAGCGCACCGACGGCGCGACCGTCACCCTCGGTGGAGTGCTGACCTCGGTCGCGAAGAAGTTCACCCGCAAGGGGGACACCTACCTCACGGGAGTACTGGAGGACCTGACCGGTCAGGTCGAGGTCGTGTTCTGGCCGTCGACCTACCGGGTCGCTCACGAGGTCCTCCTCGAGGACGCGGTGCTCGTGCTGCGCGGTCGGGTCGAACGGCGCGACGAGGTCGTGAAGCTCACGGCCGATGCGGTGACCCCACCGGACCTGTCCGAGGCGCTCGGACAGCCGCTCATCATCCGCTTCGCACCGGGCCAGCTCACGCCGGAGTCGATCGCCCGGCTCGAGGGCGTCCTCGCGAACCATCCCGGAGCCGCCCCGGTCGCGGTCGAGGTGGCGGGCGCTGACGGGCAGCCGCAGCGCTTCCGGCTCGGTGACCGGTTCCGTGTCGAACGTCGGCCGGGACTGTTCGGCGAACTGAAGGCGGCGTTCGGACCTGACGCGGTGCACGACACGCCGGTGCGCACGCTCGCTGCACCCGAGGAGGACGTCCCGATCTGGCGCCGTGCCGGCTGAGGACGCCGCTCGACCGCGCGGACCGGGGTGTCAGGCGGGCCAGCGGTAGCCTCACGAGCCTCGGACCGCCCCGGACCGCCCCACCGCCTCTGGCCCCACCGCGCCGCAGGCACGTCTCAGGAGCCGCTATGCCTCGTCTGCGCGTCCTCGACCTGCGCGGCGACCGCAGCGACGTCCGCGACCGCATGCCGCGGCCGCGTGTCGACCTCGAGGAGGCGCGCGCTGGCGTCGCCGAGACCCTGCAGGCCGTCGCCGAGCAGGGGGACGAGGCGCTGGTCCGGCTCACGAGCCGCTTCGACGACATCGACGTCAGCGACGGGCTGGTGGTGCCTGATGCGGTGCTCGACGCAGCCGTCGCCGGGCTCCCCACCGAGCTCCTTGCCGCGATCGAGCGGGCCGCGGACCAGGTGCGCTGGTTCCACGAGCGTGCACGGCCCCGCGACTGGGAGGACGAGCGCGACGGTGCCCGGATGGGCGTGTGGCACCGTCCGATCAGCCGCGCGGGGGTCTACGTGCCCGGCGGCAAGGCGGTCTACCCCTCGACGGTGATCATGACGGTCGTGCCCGCCCAGGTCGCCGGCGTCGACGAGATCGTGCTGTGCACGCCGCCGACCGGTACCGGGCCGGACGGGGAACGCGACGGCTGGCCCGACCGCACCATCCTCGCCGCTGCGCGTCTGCTGGGCGTCGACCGTGTCGTGCGCGTGGGCGGGGCGCAGGCCGTCGCGGCGATGGCGCATGGCACCCTGAGCGTCCCGCGCTGCGACGTCGTCGTCGGTCCCGGCAACCTCTACGTCTCGCTCGCGAAGCAGGTGCTCGCCGCCGAGGGGCGCATCGGGACCGACGGGTACGCCGGTCCGACCGAGATCGGCATCGTCGCCGACGACACGGCTGACCCGTCGATCCTGGCCGCTGACCTCGTCGCGCAGGCGGAGCACGACGAGCTCGCGACCGTGATGCTCATCACGACCGATGCCTCGATGCTGGACGCGATCGAGTCGGCGCTCGAGCGTGAGATCGCCCGGACGCACCACCGCGAACGTGTCGAGATCGCGCTCGCCGGCCAGGGCACGGTCGCGCTCGTCGACGACCTCGACCACGCGGTGACGGTCGCGGAGGCCTTCGCTGCCGAGCACCTCGAGGTGCACACGCGTGACGCGCGTGAGGTGGCCGAGCGCATCCGCTACTCAGGGACGACGTTCATCGGCTCCACGACGCCGGTCAGTCTCGGCGACTACGCGGCCGGTCCGAACCACACCCTGCCCACGTCCGGGACGGCTCGGTTCCGTGGTGGCCTGACAACCTCGTCGTTCCTCGTCCCGGTCAACTTCGTCGAGTACGACACGGAGGCGCTGGCCGGACTCGCCGAGAGCGTGCGGGTCCTCGCTGAGGCGGAGCACCTCCCAGCCCACTGGCGCGCGGTCGAGGTCCGGCTCGAGGGCGGTGCAGCGTGACCTCGGACGCGTCCGTCCCGGAGCGTCGAGCGGGGCGCGGAGCGGTGCCGTCGGTCCGTGAGGACCTGACCGAGGTCGTTCCCTACGGAGCGCCCCAGCTCGACGTCCCCGTCCGGCTCAACACGAACGAGACGCCGCTCCCGCCGCCTGCCACCTTCCTGACCGAGCTCGCACGGCGGCTCGGATCGCTCGAGCTGAACCGTTATCCCGACCGTGACGCGGTCGCGCTCCGGCAGGCGCTCGCAGGGCGAGAGGGGCTCGCGCCGGAGCAGGTCTGGGCGGCGAACGGCTCGAACGAGGTCCTCCTGCAGCTCATGCAGGCCTACGGCGGTCCCGGGCGGTCCGCCCTGCTGTTCCGCCCGGGCTACTCGATGTACCCGGAGCTGTGTCGAACGACCGGGACCGTGGCGCACACGGTCGCGCTCGCTGCCGACGGTCGCCTCACGCACGACATCGTCGCGACCGACGTCGCAGCGGTCGTCGCGGGACACGACCCGGTAATCGCGCTGCTCGCGAACCCGAACAACCCGACCGGAGCGCTGGTCGACCTCGACGTCGTCCGGGCGCTGCACGACGCGGTGAACGGACTGCTCGTCGTCGACGAGGCCTACATCGAGTTCGCGGCGCCCGGCGCGTCCGCCCGCGCGCTGCTCGAGGAGCTGCCGCGTCTGGTCGTCAGCCGTACGTTCTCCAAGGCGTTCCGGCTCGCCGGGCTCCGGCTCGGGTACCTGCTCGCGCCGGAACAGGTCGTCGAGGACCTGCTCCGTGTCCGGCTCCCGTACCACCTCGATGCGATCACGCAGCTCGCCGGCATCGTCGCCCTCGAGCAGGAGGACGCCTTCCTCGATCACCGGCAGGAGACGGCGGACGAGCGCGACCGGCTCGCCCTCGGCATCGCGCCGCTCGAGGGGATCGAGGTGCTGCCCTCCGCAGCGAACTTCCTGCTGCTGCAGGCGAAGCGAGCCGATCTGTTCGACCGGCTGCTCGAGCGCGGGGTGCTCGTGCGTGACCTATCGTCCGCGGTGGGTCGTCCCGGGACCCTCCGGGTGACCGTCGGCACGCCGGCGGAGAACGACGCTTTCCTCGCGGCCCTCATGGCCGTGCTCGATGCACGACAGGAGTGATCATGGGCCGCACCGCACACGTCACGCGTGGCACGAAGGAGACGCAGGTCGAGGTCTCGCTCGACCTCGACGGCGCAGGCACGAGCGACGTGTCGACGGCCGTCCCCTTCTTCGATCACATGCTCGACCAGCTCGGGCGGCACGGCCGGCTCGCCCTGACCGTCCGGACCGAGGGCGACCTGCAGATCGACGCGCACCACACCGTCGAGGACACGGGGATCGCGCTCGGCCAGGCGCTCGCTGAGGCGTGGGGGGACCGCGAGGGCGTCGAGCGGTTCGGTGACGCGACCGTCCCGATCGACGAGGCGATCACCCGTGTGGCCGTCGACCTCTCCGGACGGCCCTACCTCGTCTGGGACGTCCAGACCCCCGTCGAGCTCGTCGGCACGTTCGAGACGACGCTCGTGAAGCACTTCTTCGAGGCGCTCGTCGCGAACGCCCGCATCACCCTGCACGTGGCGAACCTCGCCGGCGACAACACGCACCACATCTACGAGTCGGTCTTCAAGGCGGTCGCGGTCGCGCTGCGTCGCGCCGTGGCGGTCACGAGCACCGGCGTGCCGTCCACCAAGGGTGTGCTGCAGTGACGCGACGCCTCCGGGCCGCCGTCCTCGACTACGACGCAGGGAACGTCCGCTCCGCGAAGCGCGGGGTGGAGGCTGCCGGGGTCGACGCGGTCATCACCTCCGACCCGGCCGTCGCGTCCGAGGCGGACGCGCTCGTGATCCCGGGTGTCGGACACTTCGGGACGTGCAGCAGCC
>LFIK01000230.1_pt1 | contig 40403 bp, 33 predicted proteins | sample 643401 | NCBI WGS metagenome assembly LFIK01 (sample SAMN03777447, study PRJNA286221) | soda lake metagenome | biome: soda lake; feature: Kulunda steppe; material: water; isolation source: sample T5-Br brine of Lake Tanatar-5 | place: Russia: Kulunda steppe | collected 2010-07
AGCACGATCACCCGCTCGGCGATGCGCTGGATATCGGCGTTATGGGTGATCAGCACCGTGGCGGTGCCCAGATCGGCGTTGACCTGCGCCAGCGCTTCGAGCACCTGCACCCCGGTCTTGCTGTCCAGCGCCCCGGTGGGTTCGTCGCACAACAGAACCTCGGGGCGCTTGGCGATGGCCCGCGCGATGGCCACGCGCTGCTGCTCGCCGCCCGAAAGCTCGGCGGGGAAATGGTCCATCCGGTCGGGCAACCCGGCGCGTTCCAGCGCTTCCTCGGGGGTCATGGGGTTCTTGGCGATCTCGGTCACCAGCGCGATGTTTTCGCGCGCGGTCAGGCTGGGCACCAGATTGTAGAACTGGAAGACGAAGCCCACATGGTCGCGCCGGAAGGCGGTCAGTTGCCGGTCGCTGGCGCGCGTCAGGTCACGGTCACGGAAGAAAACCTTGCCCTCGGTGGGCGTGTCCAGCGCGCCGAGGATGTTCAGCAGCGTCGACTTGCCGGACCCCGAGGCGCCCAGCAGCACCACCATCTCGCCCTCGCGCAAGGCAAGGTCCACGCCGCGCAGGGCATGCACCTCCACCGCGCCAGTGCGATAGACGCGGGTCACGCCCTCGGCCCGGAACACGGGCTGGGTGGTCTGGTCCAGTGTGCGTGTCATCGCCGGAGCCTATCCCAGACAACACCAAGGGTATTTGACCTGACGCAAACCCGGTTTTCAATCCTGCGTTTCGGGCTCGGGCGTCGGGTCTTCGGCGGCCTGGGCGCGGGCGGCCTGCAGCAGGGCGCGGGGGCGGGCGGCGGCGGCGTAGTGGGTGATGCGTTCGGCATGTGCGGCGAAGCGGCGCAGCCAGCGCAGGCTGTCGGTCAGCGCGAACAGCCGCGCGGGCGGCAGGCCCGAGCGCATGATCTCGCGCCGCAACCGGGCCTCGCGCGCGGCCAGATGGCGGTTCAGCTGCTCCAGCCGGACGCGCACATCCTCGCCCGCCACATGCCGCGCCATTACCGCGCCCAGATAGCGCGCGTAGCGGCGCAGCTTCGGATCGCTCAACGCGCCGGTCATGCGGTTGGTCTGCCCGGCGCGATAGAGCAGGCGTTGCAGGTGGTCCTGCAGGTGCAGCAGCGCCTCGTTCCGTTCCAGTCTGGATTCGCGGTCGGGGGGCAGCGAGACCTGGGCCTGGAAGTCGTGCATCTCGTCCAGCGTTTCCGAACAATCGGCGATCATCGGCTTGATGGGGACGGGCCCGGCACCGGGGCGCATGGCCGTTGAAAGCGCGGTGAAGGCGCGGGCGGTCACGCCATCGGCGGCGACGCTCAGCGCATCGAGCGCGGCGGCCGGTTCGGCCAGCGCCTGCTTGTTGAGCGGCGCGCTGAGCGGGCGCACCGTTTCGGGGATCAGCCGTTCGATGCCCCGCGCGAAGGGTTGGACCAGCGGCAGCATCACCGCGGTGCCGATCACGTTGAACCCGGTGTGGAACACCACCAGCGCCAGTTGCGCCTGCCCGCGCGCGCTGTCTGCGTCCATGACCGCGCCGACGATATCGATGAAACCCAGCGCCAGAATGCCGCTGATCGCATGATAAAGGATGTTCGCGACAGCCGTGCGCCGCACCGCGATCGACCCGCCGATGGTGGCCAGCAGCGGCGTGAAGGTGGTGCCGATGTGCATGCCGATGACCAGCGCCGCGCCCTGATGGAAGCTGATAGCGCCGGTGGCCAGCAGCACCAGCGTCGCCGCCACCCCGGCGCTGGAGGATTGCGTGACCAGCGTGATCACCAGCCCCAGCACCAGCAGTTGCAGCCGCCCGGCGAGCGTGGGTGCGGGAAAGCTGTCGGGGGTCAGCCGGTCCTCGTAGGCGGCCATGCCGTCCTGCATCAGATCAATGCCCAGGAACACCAGGCACAGCCCCGCCACCGCCACGGCCACCCGCGCGGTCTGCCCGCTGCTGAGCACGCGCAGAAGCGCGGCGAGGAACAGGATCGGCAGCGCGACCTCGGACAGTGGCAGCCGGAAGCCCAGGAACAGCACCATCCAGCCAGTGATCGTGGTGCCCACGCTGGCGCCGAAGATGATGCCCAGCGCCTGCTGGAAGCTGAGCATCCCGGCGCCGACAAAGCCGACGGTGGTGACCATGGTCGCGGTCGAGGACTGCACCGCCGCCGTGGTCGCCGCCCCGGTCAGCGCGGCGGACAGCGGCGTGCGGGCAAAGCCTGCCAGCACATCTCGCGCCCGGTCCGAGGCGATCTGGCGCAGCGCGTCGGTCATGGACTGCATCCCGAACAGGAACAGCCCGACCCCGCCGAGAAGAAGAAACAGGTCCGTTGTCATGGGGTTGTCATAATCGGCTGTTGCCGCCGTGCCCAGAGGCTTTGCACGCCGCTCTGCGCGCCGCGCCGCGGCTGGCGGGATGCCGCCCGGGCCACCTGGGGACGGCTTGATTGGTGCGCAGGCCCCATGCTAGCGCTACCGAAGCGACGCATTGCCCGAAGCGCGGAAAGTCCTGACCATGCCGAGTTCCCGCCACGCCCTGCGCGGCCCGCTGCTGGCGCTGCTGGCCTTCATGCTGTTTTCCGCCCATGACGCAGTGGTCAAGACGCTGGGCGGCAGCTACGCGGCGTTCCAGATCGTGTTTTTCAGCGTGCTGCTGGGTCTGCCGCTGGCCATGCTGATGCTCATGCGCGACCGCACCGATGGCACACTGCGCCCACGTTATCCGGGCTGGACGGCGCTGCGGACCGGGGCTTCGGTGATGACCGGCGTGTCAGTGTTCTATGCGTTCTCGGTGCTGCCGCTGACGCAGGTCTATGCAATCCTGTTTGCCGCGCCCCTGCTGATCACGGTGCTGGCGGTGCCGGTGCTGGGCGAGAAGGTGGGTATCCACCGGGGCGGCGCGGTGCTGCTGGGGCTGGTGGGGGTGCTGATCGTGCTGCGCCCCGGTGGCGGCGAGGGGCTGTCGCTGGGCCATGGCGCGGCGCTGCTGGGTGCGGTGGGCAGTGCGCTGGCTTCAATCATCGTGCGCCGGATCGGGGCGGCAGAGCGCAGTGTTGTGCTGCTTCTGTATCCGATGATGGCGAATCTGGTGGTCATGGCGCTGGCGCTGCCTTTCGTCTATCAGCCGATGCCGCTGTTGGATTTCGCCTCGATCGGGGTGATCGCGGCGCTGGCCTTTATCGGCACACTTTGCGTGATCGCCGCCTACAAGGCGTCCGAGGCGGTGCTGATCGCGCCGATGCAGTATTCGCAGATCCTCTGGGCGGCCCTGCTGGGTTGGCTGTTCTTCGACGAATTGCCGGACGGGGCGACGGCGCTGGGCGCGGGGGTGGTGATCCTGAGCGGGCTCTACATCCTGTTCCGCGAAGGGCGCGCCAATGTATCGGTCAACCGTCCCGTCCTGCAGACCCGTTCGCGCCCCGAGACCGGGACCGCCCCGCGCGCGAGTGCGCTGGAGCAGATCGGTGCCCGGGACGGAGAGGACGGACCGCCGCGCTGAGGCCCGCAGGGTGCGCGCAATGGCAGGGGGGAGCGCCCGCAGCGCGCGCCCCGCCCACCCACCCTGCGCGCGCTGCGGGCGCGGCGCCTGCGCGGGCGCAGGCGCGGGAACGGGTGCCGGGGCTTTGCGCTATCCCGGGCCGTGGTCGTGCTTCCCCGCCCAGATCATGAAGCCGAGCGCCGCCGCCGCGCATCCCGCCGTGCCCAGCACCGCCGGTAGCGGCGTTCCGTCATAGGCCAGGCTCACAGGCACCGCGATCCCCACCGCCAGTACCGTCTGCAGAAACCCGATCACCGCCGCGCCGATCCCCGCCATATGCCCCAGCGGTTGCATGGCCAGTGCATTCAGGTTGCCGAGCGTCAGCCCGAAGGAGAAGAACACCACCGCCAGGAAGAAGATCAGCACCGCGAAATCCCATGGCGCGGGCAGCCCCAGCGCCACCAATCCCGCCACCGGCAGGGCCAGCGCGGCCTGCGTGGCGATGGCGGTGATGGCGATCCGGCGCATCCCCAGCCGCATCACCAGTCGCGCGTTGACGATGTTCGATGCGCCCGCCACCAGCGCCAGCGCGGCGAACCACAAGGGAAAGCTGGCCTCGCGGTCGTAGACCTCGGCGAAGATCAGGGACGCGCCCGACAGCCAGGTGAACATCGAGCCAAATGCACAGGCCAGTACAAGCGTGTAGAGCCGGACGGCGGGGTTGCCGAGGATTTCGGCCAGCGCGGCGGCCAGTAGCGCGAGGCGCAGCGGGCGGCGCGCTTCGGGCGCCAGCGTCTCGGGCTGGCGCAGGCCGAGCCACAGTCCCGAGACCAGACCGAAGATCACGAAGGCGGTGAAGATCGCCCGCCAGTCGAAGGCCCAGATGATCGCCGCACCGATCGATGGTGCGACGGCGGGCACGAAGATGAAAAGCGTCATGACGATGGACATAACCCGCGCCATGGCACGACCGTGGTAGAGGTCGCGCACCATCGCGAGCGCGACCACCCGCGGCGCGGCCGCGCCCAGCCCCTGGATGAAGCGGGCCGTCAGAAGCCCCTCGATCGTTTCGGCCCGTGCCGCGGCCAGTGCGCCGATGGCAAAGAGCGACAGCCCCCAGACCATCACCGACTTGCGCCCCAGCGCATCCGACAAGGGCCCGCAGACCAGCGTGCCCAGCCCCATGCCAAGCACGAAGACGGTGACCACCAGTTGCACCGCGCTGAGATTGTCCGGCGCAAGCTCGGCGCCGATGCGCGGAAGCGCGGGGAGCATCGCGTCTATGGCGAAGGCGATGGTGGAAAACAGCATCGCCATGAGCGCGACGAATTCGCGGAACCCCAGTTGGCGGGGTGCGGTGGCGGTGGGGGCGTCGCTCATGCGGCGCGCTCCGGTGGCAGGCGGTGCAGGGGGGCTGTCTGCCCCCCATCGCCCGTTCCGGGCGATTCCCCCCGAGGATATTTTCGCACAGATGATGGGGGGAGGGTGGTGCGATGGCACGCAAGGTGGGTTGGGGCGGGGATGCGTGGCAACGGGGCGGGGCAGGAGTGCGACCCGCTGGTCGCTCCGGGTGCGGACTTCGCCAGGAAGCGGGTCCGGGCGCGGATCATCGGGCCGCCTGCGCGGTCAGCTCGTCGATGAGTTGTTGCCAGAAGGCGGTGGTCTGGGCGCCGGAGACGGCGAGTTCGCCGCCGATGACGAAGAAGGGCACGCCGGTGATGCCGCGGGCGCGGGCTTCGCGGTCGGCCTGGGCGATGGTGTCCCGATCGGCATCCGAGGCGAGCATCCGGGCGGCCAGCGCGCGGTCCATGCCCGCGGTGGCGGCGAGGTCAGTGAGCGTGGCGCGGTCGCCGATGTCCTGGCCGTCTTGGAAACAGGCGCGGAAAAGGGTGGCGACCATCGCGGTTTGTCGCCCTTCGATCCCGGCCCAGTGGATCAGCCGGTGCGCGTCCAGCGTGTTCGGCGTGCGGGCGATGGCGGGCAGGTTCAGCGCCACGCCCTCGGCCTCGGCCCGTTCGACCACGGGGCGATAGGCGTTCAGGATGCCCTGCGCATCGCCGAACTTGAGCGCCAGGTAGGCGTCGCGTGCCATGCCTTCGGGTGGCATGTCGGGGTTGAGCTGGAACGGGTGCCAGGCGACGGCGAAGGGATGGTCGGGGCGGCTTTCGAGCGCGCGGTCGAGCGCGGTCTTGCCGATATGGCACCAAGGGCAGATCGGATCGGACCAGATATCAAGCGGGGTCATGGGCGTGCTCCCATCCTTCGCGCAGAACCCGGCGCAGGAGTTTGTTGTTGGCCCCGCGCGGCAGCGTGTCGCGGTGGATATAGAGCCGCGGCTGCTTGTAGCGCGCCAGATGCGCCGCGGCGTGGGTCTGCAGCGCGGCCTCGGGCAGGGGGGTGGCGGCGGTGTAGAAGGCGGCAATCACGGTGGCGTCGGCCTTGACGGTGATTTCGGTGGCGGCGGCTTCCTGGATATCGGGGTGGCGCTCCATGGCGGCCTCGATCTCCAGCGGCGAGACACGGTAGCCGCCGGCGTTGAGCATGTCGTCGTCGCGGCCGAGATAGGTGATGGCGCCATCTTCGGCCATGACCACCGTGTCGCCGGTGACGAACCAGTCGCCGGTGAAGCGTGCGCGCGTGGCCTCGGGCGCGCGCCAGTAGCCGAGCATCAGACCCGGGTCGCTGCGGTGGACGGCGAGGGTGCCGGGGGTGCCGCGCGGCACCGGCTGGCCCGCCCCGTCCAGCACGGCCACGGTGCGCCCCGGCTGGGGGTAGCCGATGGCGCCTTCGGGGGCAGGGTGGCCCGGCGCGGCGGAGATGTAGGTGGAGCATTCGGACATGCCCAGAGCCTCGAACACCGGGCGGCCGGTGGCGGCCTCCCAGGCGGCGCGCGTCGCCTCGGGCAGTTTCTCGCCCGCCGAGAGGCCATGGCGCAGGCGGGGCAGGGCGAGCGGCTTGCCGGGTTTGAGAAGCTGGCGATAGACGCCGGGCGCGGCGGCGAAGATGGTGGCGTCGAAGCGGCGCAGCAGAAGGGGTAGCGGTGCGCCGGGTTCGGGGATCAGCGCGGTGGCGCCGATCGCCCAGGGGTCCATCAGCCCGGTGCCCAGCGTGTAGGTCCAGTTGAAGGCGCCCGCGTGCAGCATCCGGTCCGCGGGCGTCAGGCCATACCAGCCGTCCCACATCATCCGCCGTGCGTGGAGCGCCCGGTGGGCGTGGACCACGGCCATGGGCGTGCCCGAGGAGCCGGAGGTGAAGACCATGTAGCCCGGCCGGTCCGGGGGGCCGAGGTGCCAGTCGCAGGGCGGCCCCTCGCGCATCGCGCGGAGTACGGGCAGGGGCAGGACCCGGGCCGGGTGGTCGGGCAGGGCGACGCCGTCACCCGCCACCACCAGGCCCGGGTCCAGATGGGCGGCCATGGCGGTGATCTCGGGCGCGGTGAGCTGGCTGGAGGTCGGCACCGGTATGAGCCCCGCCGCCACGGCGCCCAGAAAGGCGATGGGAAAGTCCACACTGTTGCCCAGGCGCAAGAGCACCCGGTCGCCCGGTTCCAGCCCCAGCGCCAGCAGCCCCGCGCCGGTGCCGCGCACCGCAGCCGTCAGGCGCGCATAGCTCCAGCGCTCGGCGCCGCCGGCGCGCAGCACCTGCAGGGCGATCTTGTCCGGGGTGCGCGCGCCCGCGGCCAGCACGTCGCGCGCCATGTTGTAGCGCGCTGGTGCGGGCGGGAACGGATCGGAGCGGATGATGGCCTCCATGCGCCCTGCCTACGCCGCGCCTTGGGGGCATGCAAGCGGCGCGCCCGTTGCGATTGGATCAGGCCCCGCGCGCCAGCGCGACGATGCCGGTGCGCGCCACCTCGACCAGTCCCAGCGGGCGCATCAGTTCGGCGAAGGCGTCGATCTTCTCGGGCGTGCCGGTCATCTCGAAGACAAAGCTCTCCAGCGTCGAATCGACCACATTGGCGCGGAAGATCTCGGCCAGGCGCAGCGCCTCGATCCGCGGCTCGCCCTTGCCCGCGACCTTCAGCAGTGCCAGTTCACGCTCCACCGACGGCCCTTCGGTGGTCAGGTCGTGCACCGCATGGGTGCTGACCATGCGTTCAAGCTGCGCCTTTATCTGGATGATCACCTGCGGCGTGCCGGAGGTGACGATGGTGATGCGCGAGCGATGGCCTTCGTGGTCCACCTCGGCCACGGTCAGGCTGTCGATGTTGTAGCCGCGCGCCGAGAACAGCCCGATCACGCGCGCCAGAACGCCCGATTCGTTGTCCACGATGATCGCCAGAGTGTGGCTTTCCAGCCGCTCGGCATTGGGGTCGCGCAGGTCATAGGCCGAGTGCTTCGAGCTGCCCTTTTCGATGTTCAGGGGGGACATGGGATACTCCGGTGTCTTCAGGCCACGCCGAAAAGGCGGGCAAACAGGGTTTCGGCGCTGGCCAGCCGTTCGAACCGGCCCTTGTTGATCACGCGAATATCGTCGCGCACGCCCTTTGTGCCTTCGGCATTCCCGCGCGTATGGCGCCCGCGTTTCTCGCCCAGATCGGGCAGGGGATCGCCCGGTGCACCCCCGAACCAGAGGTATTCCACCGGGCGCAACGTCTCGGGGTCGACCACAACCCAGACCACACAACCGCCGGGCTTGGTGGCCAGTGCGACGTTGATATTCTGGGTCGCGGTGCGACCACCGGCCTTGCTGGCCTTCATCTGCACATGCCGGATCACGCCGTCACAGGCAAGCACAAGATCATAGCCCTGCGCATCGGTCTGGGTGCGCGCGACCTCGATCATCCGGTCGCGCGCCCAGCCCAGCGAACAGAGTTCCGCCAGCAGGATGTATTCGACATATTCCTCGCGGGTCGAGGAATGCCGCAGATGCTTGTCCATGCCGTGTCGCTTACACCAGCACCGCGCCACCCGCGCCGATCACGCCCTGGGTTTCGGCCTCGCCCAGCAGCATGTCGTTATGCGCGTTGCCCGAGGGGATCATCGGGAAGCAGTTTTCGTGCTTTTCCACCAGGCAATCGAAGATCACCGGCCCGTCATAGGCCAGCATCTCGCGGATCGCATCATCGAGGTCCGCGTCATTGTCGCAGCGGATGCCCTTGCAGCCGAAGGCCTCGGCCAGCTTGACGAAATCCGGGAGTGCATCCGACCAGGAATGCGAATAGCGCTCGCCGTGCAGCAACTCCTGCCACTGGCGCACCATGCCCAGACGCTCGTTGTTCAGGATGAACTGCTTGACTGGCAGGCGATACTGGATCGCCGTCCCCATCTCCTGCATGTTCATCAGCCACGAGGCTTCCCCGGCGACGTTGATCACCAGCGCGTCGGGGTGGGCGACCTGCACGCCGACCGACGCCGGCAGCCCGTAGCCCATGGTGCCCAGACCGCCGCTGGTCATCCAGCGGTTCGGATCCTCGAACCCCATGTATTGCGCGGCCCACATCTGATGCTGGCCGACCTCGGTGGTGATGTAGCGGTCCATGTCCTTGGTCAGCGCTTCCAGCCGCGCGATGGCGTGCTGCGGCCGGATCACCCCGGTCGAGGGCTTGTAGGCCAGGCAGTTCACCGACTTCCAGTCGGCGATCTGCGCCCACCAGCGGTCCAGTGCCGGGCGGTTCACCTTGCGCCCGCGCGCGGTCCAGATTTCCAGCAGGTCCGCCAGCACCTCGGCCACATCGCCGATGATCGGCACGTCGGTCGCGATCACCTTGTTGATGGAGGACGGGTCGATATCGATATGCGCCTTGGTCGAACCCGGGCTGAATGCGTTGATCCGCCCCGTGATCCGGTCATCGAAGCGCGCGCCCACGTTGATCATCAGGTCGCAGTCATGCATGGACCAGTTGGCCTCATATGTGCCGTGCATCCCCAGCATCCCGATCCATTCCTTCCCCGAGGCCGGATAGGCCCCCAGCCCCATCAGGGTCGAGGTGATGGGAAAGCCCGTCGCGGTGACCAGTTCGCGCAGCAGTCGGCTCGCCTCGGGGCCCGAGTTGATGACCCCGCCGCCGGTATAGAAGACGGGCCGCTCGGCGGTTTCCATCAGCGTGGCCAGTTCCTCGATCCGGGCGCGGTCGCCCTTGGTGCGGGGGCGGTAATGGCTGGTGCGCGCCTGCGGCTTGTCGACATAGGCGCCGGTGGCGAATTGCACGTCCTTGGGGATATCCACCAGCACCGGACCGGGCCGCCCGGTGGTGGCCACATGGAACGCCTGATGGATGGTCTCGGCCAGCTTGTCGGTTTCCTTGACCAGCCAGTTCATCTTGGTGCAGGGCCGGGTGATGCCGACCGTATCGGCCTCCTGAAACGCGTCCGAGCCGACCATGAAGGTGGGCACCTGTCCCGACAGCACCACCAGCGGGATCGAATCCATCAGCGCATCGGTGATCCCCGTGACCGCATTGGTCGCCCCGGGCCCCGAGGTCACCAGCACCACGCCCGGCTTGCCGGTGGCGCGCGCATAGCCCTCGGCGGCGTGGACCGCGCCCTGTTCGTGCCGGACCAGAATGTGCTTGATGTCATTCTGCTGGAAGACCTCGTCATAGATGGGCAGCACCGCGCCGCCGGGGTAGCCGAACACCACGTCCACCCCCTGATCGCGGAGGGCCTGAACCACCATGCGGGCGCCGGTCATCTGACCTGTCATCGTCTTCGTCTCCATCTCCTGCCGGGCGGGCGGGGCCGTCACCGGACAAAAAAAGCCCCCGCGTGGGAACGGGGGCGCATGGGAAAACCGTCTGGGGTTCCGTTACCGGCCCATGCGCCATGTCCCTACAATTACGAGAGCGTTCAGCATCGGATTTCCTGCGTCGCGCGACCCAACTTGGCCGCGTAGCTGGAACGGTAATCAGCTTGCACCGGGGCGTCAACCTGCAAAACGTCCGGAAAATGACCCGGACGGGCAGGTTTCTTTGCGTTTCTTGCGCGGGTCGGGCTGGCGCCATCCGCTCTGGGATTCGGCGCTGTCGCCGGTTAGAGAGAATTTGCTTAACCTGCGAAGGAACCACCGATGAGCGACAATCTCCGCGGCAGCCTGCTGATGGTGCTGGCCATGGCGGCCTTCGCGCTCGAGGACATGCTGATCAAGCTCTTGGCCGACCGGGTCCCGCTGGGGCAGGTGATCACCTTCCTGGGCATCGGCGGGGCGGGGGTCTTTGCCGTGATCGTGCGCGCGCGGCGCCAGCGCGTGTTCGCGCCCGAGGCGCTCTCCGGCCCGGTGATCCTGCGCAACCTGTGCGAGGTGGTGGGCGGCATCGCCTTCGTCCTCGCCTTCGTGCTGGCGCCGCTGTCCACGGCTTCGGCGATCCTGCAGGCGACGCCCCTGGCGGTGACCCTGGGCGCGGCGGTGTTCATGGGCGCGCAGGTCGGCTGGCGGCGCTGGACGGCGATCCTTGCGGGCTTTGCCGGTGTCCTGCTGATCGTTCGGCCGGGGTTGGAGGGGTTCCAGCCCGCCTCGCTCTTTGCGGTGGTGGCGGTGGTGCTGCTGGCCACGCGGGATCTGGCCACGCGGCGGGTGCCCGTGCATGTCTCCGGCTGGCAGCTTTCGTGCTGGGCCTATGCGGCGATCATTCCGGGCGGGTTGCTGCTGTTCGCGGTGTTCAACGATGGGCCGGTGGTCCCCTCGGCCCCCGATGCGGCGCTCATGGGCGCCATGCTGGCGGTGGGGCTGGTCGCCTACTGGGCCATCGTGGCCGCCACCCGCACGGGCGAGGTCCCGGTCGTCACCCCGTTCCGCTACACGCGCATCCTGTTCGCGCTGGTCATCGGTGTGACCGTCTTTGGCGAACGCCCCGATGCGCTCACCCTTGTTGGCGCTACCATCGTCGTCGCCGCAGGGCTTTTCACGCTCTGGCGGGAAACGCGCGGGCGGGGTTTGCAGACCGGTCCGGGGGCGGTATAGGAGACAATATTCGGCCAACGAGGGACCCCATGAGCATCATCATCGATATCACCGGGCGCGAGATTCTGGACAGCCGCGGCAACCCCACGGTCGAGGTGGATGTGACGCTCGAAGACGGCACCATGGGTCGCGCGGCGGTGCCCTCGGGCGCCTCGACCGGCATGCACGAGGCGGTGGAACTGCGCGACGGCGACAAGGCCCGCTATCTGGGCAAGGGCGTGCTGAACGCCGTCGCCGCCGTGAACGGCGAGATCGCCGAGGAGTTGGTCGGGGTCGATGCAACCGAGCAGGTCGCCATCGACCAGGCGCTGATCGAACTCGACGGCACCCCGAACAAGGCCCGGCTTGGCGCCAACGCGATCCTCGGCGTCTCGCTCGCCGCGGCCAAGGCTGCGGCCGATTTCACCGCACAGCCGCTTTACCGCTACGTCGGCGGCACCGGCGCGCGGACTCTTCCGGTGCCGATGATGAACATCATCAACGGCGGCGAACACGCTGATAACCCGATAGATATCCAGGAGTTCATGATCATGCCCGTGGCCGCGGAAAACATCCGCGAGGCCGTGCGCATGGGCGCCGAAGTGTTCCACACGCTGAAGAAGGAACTGTCGGCGGCAGGGCTCAGCACCGGCATCGGCGACGAGGGCGGCTTCGCACCAAATCTCAACTCCACCCGTGATGCGCTTGATTTCATTCTGAAATCTGTCGAAAAAGCTGAGTATCGTCCGGGCGAGGATATCATGCTGGCGCTGGACTGCGCCGCCACCGAATACTTCAAGAACGGCGCCTATGTGCTTTCTGGAGAAGGGAAAACACTGAACCGCGAGGAGAACGTCGACTACCTCGCCGCGCTGGTGGCCGATTATCCCATCCTCAGCATCGAGGACGGCTGCGCCGAAGATGACTGGGACGGCTGGAAGCTTCTGACCGACCGGCTGGGTGACAAGGTGCAGCTTGTGGGCGACGACAATTTCGTCACCAACCCGGGCCGGATCGCGCGCGGCATCGCCGAGGGCTGCGCGAATTCGCTGCTGGTCAAGGTCAACCAGATCGGTTCCTTGACCGAAACGCTCGAAGCCGTGGACATGGCGCATCGCGCACGGATGACCTGCGTGATGTCCCACCGGTCGGGCGAGACCGAGGATGCGACCATCGCGGACCTCGCCGTGGCTACCAATTGCGGGCAGATCAAGACCGGCTCGCTGGCGCGGTCGGACCGGCTGGCCAAATACAACCAGTTGATCCGGATCGAGGAAATGCTGGGCGAAGCCGCGCGTTACGCCGGGCGGTCGATCCTGCGCGGCTAAGATTGCAGCGTGCGCGTTTACGATTCCTAAGGATTCTTCCGTGACACTACGACCGGTGTAGAACCGTTCGTGCCGTCGTGGCGTGGCCAGGACCGCCGTCAATCGTCATGCGCCACATGTCGCCCTGTGGCAGCGGGCGGCAGCGCTTCGGTTCCGCAAGTCATCGCAAGGGGTTCGTGATGTTGGTTTCCTCGATCTTCCCCGCCACCGCGCCGGTGCCGCCGGCTGGCGCGCGTGATCCCACCGGCCGCCCCGTCCGCCTGCAGGGGCCACCCGCAGTGGCCCCGGCCGCGCCGCCGCAAGCCGCCTCCGATACCTCTGGAAACGGCGCCATCGCGCAGATCACCGCCGGGCGCGCAACCCTCATGGCATCCCTGCGCGCGCGGCTTGTGCTGCCGATGGCGGATCGGGCGCTGGCGGGGCCGCCGCCAAGCTTCCAGACCAGCCTGATCGAGGAGTTGCGCCGTGAAATGCAGGTGCTGCCTCTGGACCGATCGCCAGGCGATCCGGGCAACCCGGGGCATGCTGACCGCAACGTGCCAGGGCCCGGACAGGGGGACGCCGCGTCCATGACCGGACGGTCACGCGGGCTCGACAAACCGGACCGCGCGGCGACCGTCCCCGCCGACGGCCCGGAGGCGCCCGAAAACGGCGCGCAGATCGCCCCGCAGCCGCACGCGCGGGTCGACCGACATCTTTGATTGCCGCGATCCTTGATCACGGCGCCCGTGGGTTAGCCCCACTCTGGCCGCCCATCCCCTGATGGCCCGGCGATCTGCCGGTCGGCGCGGATCGCCGCAGCGAGGGGCCAAGCGCCCGAACACGCGCTCAAAGGCTGTCGCGCGGGACATGCCGTCGCGCGGTGGTGTTCAAGTCCCCCGGGATGGGGAGGCTAGGGCTGCAACATTTCTGCAAACTCGTGGCCCAAGACGCCACCAAATCGCCCACCTTGGCGTCCGGTCCTGTCCGCCCGCCGGGTCTGCACCCAATCAGCGCCATCGGCCAACGCGCCCCGCCCGGCTTTCGCCACTGCCCTTGCGCCATTGACCTGAACGACCACAACCTGTCCCGCAGCAACTGCCGCCCTGAGCGCGCTCGAGCGGTGCATCGCCGCGACGCGTCAGGCATCAGTCTCGCAATGCGCTCGCGACGCAGACAAGGCATCCCGCGCACATAAACCACACGCGGCCTGCTCGGGCCCGCATCCCGACAGGCCTTCGCCCTCGGCCCTTGCAGCACACCGTGACCCGTCGCGCAAGACCGGCCCGCCTGCGTAACAAATCCTCGTCCTTGACCGGCTCAGTACAGCAGCGCACAACAGGGGCCTATAGCCCGGATGCCAGCACCATGCCCACCATCGACCTGATCAACGGCCCCAACCTGAACCTCCTCGGCCTGCGCGAGCCAGCGATCTATGGCCATGCCACGCTCGCCGATGTCGAAACCCGCGCGCAGGCGCTGGGTGGCGAACTCGGCCTCACGGTCACCACCTTCCAGTCCAACCACGAAGGCGCGCTGGTGGACCGCATCCAGGCCGCGCGCGCCACTGCGCAGGGGATCGTCCTCAACCCCGGTGCCTATACCCATACCTCGGTCGCGATCCTGGATGCGCTCAACACCTTCGACGGCCCGGTGATCGAGGTGCATGTCTCCAACATCCACCGGCGCGAGGCGTTTCGGCAGCACTCCTACGTCTCGCTGCGCGCCGACGCGGTGATCGCGGGCTGCGGTGTGCAGGGCTACGACCTGGCGCTGCACCGGCTTGCGGAACTCCTGCGCGGCGGGGGCTGAGCGCCCCGCCGACCGGCAGCACGCCCGCGCGCGCGGAGCGCGCGCCCGGCCCAACCCCGGCCAAGCGGCTTGCCGCGCCGGGCCGGGGGCGGGAGCGCCCCCTTCCACCGGTTTGCAACGCGGCGTCCGGGATCATCGCAGATCGGACAGGGCCGCGCGCCGGATCGATGCGCTCAACGCAGCCCGGCGCAGAACTCGGCGATTCGCCCGCAGGCCCGGCGCAGCAATTCGTCCGCCGCGGCGTAGCTCACCCGGAACGCCGGTTCACGGCCAAAGGCCGCGCCGAACACCACCGCCACCCCCGTCTCCTCCAGCAGCGCGGCGGCGAAATCCGCGTCCGTTTCGATCTTCCGTCCCCGGGCCGAGGTCTTGCCGATGCAGCCTGCAATATCCGGATAGACGTAGAACGCCCCTTCCGGCGCCGGGCAGGTCACCCCGTTGCAGCCGTTCAGGGCCTCCACCACCAGATCGCGGCGGCGCTGGAACAGGGCGCGGTTGTCGGCCAGAAAATCCTGCGGCCCCGTCAGCGCCGCCAGCGCCGCCGCCTGGCTGACCGAACTGGGGTTCGAGGTCGATTGCGACTGCACCTTGGCCATGGCCCGGATCAGTGCCTCGGGGCCCGCCGCATAGCCGATCCGCCAGCCGGTCATGGCATAGGCCTTGGACACGCCGTTGACGGTCAGCACCCGGTCCTTCAGCCGCGGCGCCACCTGCGCCGGGGTGACGAAGCGGAAATCGTCGAACACCAGGTGCTCGTACATGTCATCCGACATCACCCAGACCTGCGGATGCGCCCGCAGAACGTCCGTCAACGCGCCCAGGGCCTCGGCGTCATACCCCGCGCCGGTGGGGTTCGACGGCGAGTTGAAGATCAGCCACTTGGTGCGCGGCGTGATCGCCGCGTCCAGCGCCTCGGGGGTGAGTCGATAGCCGGTCTCGGGCCCCGCCGTCACGACCACCGGCGTGCCCCCGGCCATGGTCACCATGTCCGGATAGCTGACCCAATAGGGCGCGGGGATGATTACCTCGTCGCCCGGGTTCAGCGTGGCCAGCAGCGCGTTCCACAGCACCTGCTTGCCGCCCGAGGCCACGCTCACCTGCGCCGGCTCATAGCGCAAGTCATTGTCGCGCAGGAACTTCTCGCAGATCGCCGCCTTCAGCTCGGGCGTCCCGTCCACCGCCGTGTAGCGCGTTTGCCCCGCGTCGATGGCCGCCTTGGCCGCCGCGCGCACATGCTCCGGCGTGTCCAGATCCGGCTCGCCCGCGCTGAGCGGGATGATGTCCCGCCCCGCGGCCTTGAGTTCCGCCGCGCGGGCGGTGATGGTCATGGTCGGGGAGGGTTTGACCCGCGCCAGCCGGTCCGAAAGAAAGGCCATCGCATGTGGCTCCGGTTTGCATCTGTACGCGTGATCTTCTAGGGTCCGCCGCAGAAGCGTTCAACCCTGCGCGCGATCCGGGGCAAGCGCCCGGCGCGGTCGACCATCCGCCGGACAGGTTCCTGCCATGGGCCGGTGCCGGCCTGTCGCATTGCGTTGAACGCCGGTACTTGGAAACCGTACGATCGAAACAGAGAGAGCATGAAAACCATGGGCGAGAGCGATTTGCCGGACACCAGCCCGGATGCGGCCCCGGATGCGGCCAAGGCGGGCGCCGGGTCATCGGATGTGACTGCGACAACTGAACCTGCCACGGAGGACGATCAGGACTGGTACGCCGCCGATGCCGCGACCTTCGGCGACCGTCTGACGGCCTCGCGCGAGGCGGCGGGCATGGACCAGCGCACCCTCGCGCGACGGCTCGGTATCCGGCTCAAGACGCTCGATGCCTGGGAAAACGACCTGTCCGAGCCGCGCGCGAACCGCCTGCAGATGCTTGCCGGGGTGCTGAACGTGTCGATCCGCTGGCTGTTGACCGGCGAAGGCGATGGGCTGTCAGAGCCGAAGCCCGACACCGAACTCGCCGCCGATGCGCGCGAGATCCTGACCGACCTGCGCCAGATGCGCGCCGAGATGGGGCGGATGACCGATCGGATCGGGATTCTGGAAAAGCGTTTGCGCTCCATCGTTTCCGAGGCACTCTGAACGTGGATGCGCGGGCCAAGAAGCTGCGGATGCGGGCATGGCGCCGGGGCATCCGCGAGATGGACCTGATTCTCGGGCCTTTCGCCGATCGGGCGCTGGCAGACTTGAGCGAGCCCGAACAGGACCTGTTCGAGCGCCTGCTCGAGGAAAACGACCAGGACCTCTATTCCTGGGTGACCGGAGCGCAACCTGTGCCCGACGCCTATGCGTCCCTGATCGCACGGATCGCCCGCCACACCGGTGTGCCCGAGGCTTGAGCGCCTGCACGGGACCGCCGCCCGCGCGGCACTTAACCACTCCTTCAGCCTTCGTCCCTAAGCTCGGACGCGTGGTGCAATCGGGAGTGTCGCATGAGCATTCATGCCGAAGTGGCGCGGCGCGGGCCTCAGGAACTGCTGCCGGAATACCTGGACACGCTGGCGCTGGTCGAGCGGCTGCACCGGCTGCTGCTGGACTTGATCAAGGATGAATTCGAGCGTCTGAGCGTGATCGACGTGAACGCGGTGCAGGGGCTCTTGCTGTTCAACATCGGCGACAACGAGGTGACGGCGGGCGAGTTGAAGACACGCGGCTACTATCAGGGCTCCAACGTGTCCTACAACCTCAAGAAACTGGTCGAGATGGGGTATATGCATCACCAGCGTTGCGCCATCGACCGCCGCTCGGTCCGGGTGCGCCTGACCCCGCGCGGGCGCGAGTTGCGCGGCATCGTCGCCGCACTGTTCGAGCGGCACGCGCAGGGGATCGGGGACCGTCAGATCATGGACCTGTCCCGGCTGGCCGAGGTCAACCACAGCCTGCGCCGCGTGGAGCGCTTCTGGGGCGATCAGATCCGGTACATATATTGAGGATAGATCGGCCCCCGGCGCGTGGGCTCTCCGCCAGGCGCGTCCGGGTTATGCGATTGTAACGCGGGTGCACCGCGCATCCGTTTGGCGTGCGTTGTTGTCGCCAGGGCAACGCGCACCCGCGTGCTGCCCACCAAGCAAATCGACGCACCGAACCAGGGCCGCATGCCGATCACAACGCAGATTTCAGGGGGATGGTGGGCGACCCAGGAATCGAACCTGGCATGGGTCTCCCCGGCGGAGTTACAGTCCGCTGCCGCACCTTGCAGCTCGTCGCCCGACGCTGGGCGCGGGATAGCGAAGGGCGTGCGGGGCGTCAAGGGAGCTTTGCGCGGGTCAACGCGGAAAAAATCCGTGCCGCCCGAAGGGCCAATCGGCAGGCGGAGTGCCCGTTTCTCCGACGGTGGATCGACCCGGCCCGGGGTGTCACGGGGCCCTGCGCGCCAGCGCGAATGCGCCTTGCACGCGCGGGACGCGCGGCGCATTCTGCCCGCTTCGCTGGACGGAGGCGCCCGATGGCCAAGCCCACCAAACCCGCATGGGTGATCGACAAGGAGCGCGCGCGGCGGGCGGCGGCGGCGGAAACGCTGTGGCTCTTCGGCATCCATGCCGTGCGCGATGCGCTCATGAACCCCGCGCGCCAGCGGCTGCGGCTGGTGGTCACGCGTAACGCTGCCGACCGGCTGACTGACGCCATCGCCGCCAGCGGCATGGACCCGGAAATCGCCGATGCGCGCAAGTTTCCGGTGCCGCTGGACCCCGGATCGGTGCATCAGGGCGCGGCGCTCGAGGTGCGGCCGCTGGACTGGGGCGCGCTGGAGGCCTGTTGCGCGCCCGCACCGGACGCGCCCGCGCTGGTGGTGCTGCTGGACCGGGTGAGCGATCCGCACAACGTTGGCGCGGTCCTGCGCTCGGCCGAGGTGTTCGGCGCCCGCGCTGTCATCGCCCCCGCCCGCCACGCCGCACCCGAAACCGGCGCGCTGGCCAAGACTGCCAGCGGTGCGCTGGAGCGCCAGCCCTACCTGCGGGTGAAGAACCTCGCCGATGCGATGACCCGGCTGCAGGAGATGGGATACGTCCTGCTGGGGCTGGACGGGGAAGCCGAAACCGACCTGTCCGACGCGCTCGCCCGCGCCGCTGCCAGCCCTGCGCCCCCGGCCATCGGGCTGGTGCTGGGGGCCGAGGGGCCGGGCCTGCGGGACCGCACCCGCGCCACTTGCGACGCGCTGGTGCGTATCCCCGCCGCCGGGGCCTTCGGCTCGCTCAATGTCTCGAACGCGGCGGCGGTGGCGCTTTATGCGGCCCATATGGCGCAGCGCGCCCGCTGAGCGGCCATTCACAGCTGTGCGAGACACCTTTCAAACGGCGATCCGCGCCCCTACGTACCTAATAGGCGCAGCGACGGAACACCTGCGTCTCATGTGTTACTGTCCCTCGTTCCGCACCTGCGCCCGGCTCTCCAGTCCGGGCGCTTTTTTGCGCCGTCAGCGGGCGCCGGGGGGGCCGGGGTTACCCTGCGCGGTCGTCATGACAGACGCGGATGCCGAAAGCGCCTCGGCAAGCCGCGCCTCCAGCGCGGCCACGTCGGCGACAACGCCGAAGAAGCCGCGCAGCGACGGATCGGCGAAGCCTTGGGCGATGACGTGATCCACCAGCCCGGCCAGCGGTGCCCAGTAACCTGCGCTGTCCACCAGCAGGATCGGGCGGGCGTGCAGGCCAAGCTGGCGCCAGGTCAGCACCTCGAAGAATTCGTCCAGCGTGCCCGCGCCGCCGGGCAGCACCACGATCGCGTCGGAATTGGCGAACATCACCTTCTTGCGCTCGTGCATCGTCTCGGTGATCACCAGCGTGGACAGGTCGCCGCGCGCGGCCTCGGCCTGCATCAGGTGGCGCGGGATCACCCCGAAGGTGGCGCCGCCTGCGGCGCGCGCGGCGCGCGCCGTCTCGCCCATCAGGCCGAGATCGCCCGCGCCGAAGACCAGCCGCCAGCCGCGCCGGGCGAGCATGGCGCCCACGGAACGGGCCATGGCGGTATGGGCCGGATCGGCGCCGGGACGTGCGCCGCAAAAGACACAAACAGAGCGGATCGGAACCGACATGTGTTGCAGAACCTTGTGAAGTTTTTCGTTTTGCGCAGTGATAGCGGCGCGGGTATCCTCTCACAAGGACAACGGTAACGGGGCATGCTCGCGCGCGAAGGGGGATGTGACAGGCCGACAAGGCCTGTTCCTGAAAGGCGGTATGGATGCGGGGAGCATCGGGTCTGATCGGTGCAGCCGTGGCGGTGGTTGTGGTGGCCGCCGTCGCCCTGGGCGCTGTGCTGCTGCGCGCGCCTTCGCCCCCACCGGAACCGACCGAGCCCGCGCCGACCGCATCGGTTCCGTCCGAACCCGCCGCAGCGCCGGACCCGGACCCCGTCGCCGAAGGCGACACCGGCGCGGAACCGGCAGATGACCCGGGCGAAGACGTTGCTGCGGCGATTGCGCCGCCCCGCATCACCAGCCTGCGCCGCGACGACATCGGCAGCGTGGTCCTTTCGGGCAGGGCGCATCCCGGCGCGGGGATCACGGTGCTGGTGGACGGGGCGGCGGCGGCCAGCACCGCGGCCGACGGGCGCGGCGATTTCGCGCTGATCTTCCTGCTGGCGCCCTCGCCCGACCCGCGCCTGCTGGCGGTCGAGATGCGGCTGGCCGATGGCACCCGCGTCCTGTCCGAAGACACCGTCCTGCTGGCCCCGATCCCCGAGCCTGAGCCTGCGCCCGAGCCTGAGCCCGCACCTGACCCGGCCCCCGACCCGGAACCGTCCGACCCGCCGCTTGTGATCGCCGAAGCCCCGCCCGCGCCCGCCGAGGTGGCGCCACCGGATGCGGCACCTGCCGGATCAGAGGGTGTTGACGCCGCGCCGCGCGAGGTGACGGGACTCCCCGATGCGGATCTCGCGTTGCCCGAAGAGGGCGCCCCCCAGGCAAGCGATGCGCCAGCGACAGTTGCCGAACCCGCTGCCGCGCCCGCTCCGGACCGTGATACGGCCCCCGAGAGCCCGGCAGAAACCGCGGCGGACGCGTCTGCGCCAGCGTCGGAGCCGGACAGCGCGGCCCCCGCGCCGGCCCCGCATGGCCTGACGCATCTTCCGCCTGCCGCGCAGCCGCCCCCCGCCGCGCCGGACAGTGCCCCGGCCACAACACTCCGGGATGATACCGTGGCGGCGCCCGACGATGTCCTTCCGCCGACTGTGGGTGTGACGGATGCGGAGGCGCCGCCCGCCGCCGCCGCGCCGCCCCCCCCGGCGACGCCGACCACGGCGCCCGCTGCGCCGCCGGAGGACGATCCGGCCACCGATCCCCCGGCACCCGATCCCGTGCCCGCAGCGGATGCAACCGTCGCCGATGCGGATGCCGCAGCGCCGCCCCCGGCGGCGCCGGTCCTGCCCCCGGCGCTGCGCATCGGCGCCGATGAGACGGTCGAGCTGTTGCAGCGTTCAGCCGCACCTCTGGCCCCGGACCTGGCCGGGAACGTGCTGGTGGACACCATCAGCTATGGCCCCGAGGGCGAGGTGCAGGTGGCCGGGCGCGCACCGGGGCCCGATAGCGAGGTGATGATCTATCTGGATAACCGCCCCATCGCCCGTGCCCTGACCGCCCCCGATGGCAACTGGCGCGCGACCCTGCCCGAAGTCGATCAGGGGGTCTACACGCTGCGTGTCGACGAACTCGACACCGCCGAGGCGGTGCGCTCGCGCTTCGAGACACCGTTCCAGCGCGAGGCGCCGGAAGCTGTGACCGGGCGCAGCCAGGTGAGCGCACTGACCGTGCAGCCGGGCAACACGCTCTGGGGCATCTCGCGCGAGACCTATGGGCGCGGTATCTTGTATGTGCAGATTTTCGAAGCCAACCGGGACCAGATTCGCAACCCGGACCTGATCTATCCCGGGCAGGTGTTCGACCTGCCCCCCCCGACCGACATCGACGACTGAACGCGCGCACGGGGCGGGAACGCCTGCGGCGCCGATACTGCGGGAAGACGCGCCATGCTGCTGGTTCTGGGCGACAGCAACCCGACCCATCACATCCGCCGCCCCTGGGTGAACTGGGCCTTGATCGCGACCTGCGTGGTGCTGTTTTTCGTCAATCCGTCCTACAGCGACTACGGGCTGACGCCGGTGGAGTTGCACAAGGTCGCGCTGGCCCCGGCGGAAATCGAGCTGCCGTCGGTGCTGTTCACGCTGGTCAGCTACGCCTTCCTGCACGCAAGCCTGCTGCATCTGGGCGCCAACATGCTGGTGCTCTGGGTCTTCGGCGACAATATCGAGGATGCCATGGGGCATCTGCGGTATCTGCTGTTCTTCATCCTGGCGGGTGTGGCGGGGGGGCTGACCGAGGCGCTTCTGGGGGCCTCTCCGACGATCCCGATCGTGGGGGCGAGCGGGGCCATCGCCGGGGTGATGGGGGCCTATCTGCTGCTGCATCCGCGCGCGCGGGTGCTGGTGCTGGTGCTCTACCGTTTGCCGATTGTCATCCCGGCGAGCGTGTTTGTGGGCCTGCACGTGGGGTTCGACCTGCTGGAGGTGCTGCTGCCCGCGGAGGACCCCGAGATCCTGGTCGCGTTCTGGGCGCATCTGGGCGGGTTTGCGGCAGGCATCGGATTGCTGTTGTTGCTGAAATGCCGCGACGTGCCCCTGTTCCAGCCCGCCAGCCGCTACCCGGACCGGCCCTTTGGCCGCATCGGGCGCTTTCTGATCGACCTGGGCCACGCGCGCGACGCGGGCGAGGGCCCGGTGCCCATGTCCCGCAAGGTAGCCTTTGCGGTGAAAACGGTGCTCTATCTGGTCGGGATCGTGATCCTGGTGGAGATGTTTCTGGTGTGATCTGCGCTTGTGACCTTGCGGAGCGCCCGTTCCGGGCGCAGGTCTTCTGGCGCTGACGCGCGGATTGAGGGGGCGTTCCGCCCCCTCTGCGCGGCAAGCCGCGCATTCACCCCCTGAGGATACTTGAGCACAGATGATGGGGCCGGTGGCGCGCTTGCGGGCGGGTCACACGCCTTCGAGGTATTCGTCGATCAGGTGGCGCAGCACGGCGTCCATGGCCTCGCTCTCCGAGGCGCCGTCGGCGCGGGCCCTGGCGTGGATGTCGCGCTGGCGGTCGGCGCTGGTGCCCTGGGCGAGGATGTCGCGGGCGCGGGAGGCTTCGGCGATGCATTCGAGGGCTTCTGCATCCTCGGCGATGAGGTCGAGCAATTCCTCGAGCAGGGTGTCGAAGGGCACGACCGCGCCGCGGCCGAAGTCCATCAGGCCCTCGCGCGGGCCGTGGCGCTGGGCGCGCCAGCGGTTTTCGCCGATCAGGAAGCGGTCGTAGATGCGCCAGCGCTGGTTGGTGCGTTTGAGCCGCACCAGCATCCGGGTGATGCATTGCAGCAGCGCGGCGACCGAGGCCGTGTGATCCAGCCGCGGCATCACGTCGCAGACGCGGGTTTCGAGCGTGGGGTAGCGGGCCGAGGGGCGGATATCCCACCAGATCTTGGTGGCATCCTCGATCACGCCCGCGTGGCGGATCACATCGACCGAGCGGGTGTATTCGGCGAAGGATTCGAACACTGGCGGCAGGCCGGTGCGGGGCAGGTTGTCGAACACCGTCAGCCGGTAGCAGTTCAGCCCCGTGTCCTGCCCCTGCCAGAAGGGCGACGAGGTCGACAGCGCCAGGATATGCGGCAGGAAATAGCTGAGCTGCGCCATCAGGTCGATGCGCATGTCGTCATCCTCGACCCCGACATGGACGTGCATCCCGCAGATCAGAAGCCGCCGCGCCACGGCGGCGAGGTCACGCTCCAACTCGTTGTAGCGCTGCTTGTCAGTGTGGTGCTGGCGCGCCCAGTCGGCCACCGGGTGGCAGGAGACCGCCAGCGGCGCGAGGCCGAATTCGCCCGCCAGCCGCGCGATGGTGCGGCGCAGGTTGGCCAGATCGGCGCGGGCCTCGGCCACGGTGCGGCAGACGCGGGTGCCGACCTCGATCTGGCATTGCAGGAATTCGGGCGAGACCTGATCGTCGAGTTCCTTTGCGCAGGCCTCCATCAGCGCGTCGGGGGCGGGCGCCAGATCGAGGGTTTCGCGGTCGATGAGGAGATATTCCTCCTCGATGCCGATGGAATAGCTTGGATGGTCAATGCTCATGCCGGATCATTGCAATGCGACCACGCTTCAGGCAAGCGGGAACTCGATGGAGATGAGGCGAAAATGGTGATTGCGCAGAGCTTTCTGCCGGTGGCGAAATGGACTGACCCGCGGTTGAATCGACTGCCCGGGATGGTGCCGATTGCGGCCGATGACTGGTTGACGGTCGATGATGCCTTCGGTGCGCAGATGGCCGAACGGGCGCGGCTGCTGGCGGAGCGGCCCGAGGCTGTGCTGGCCGGCGACGGTCCGGGGGCTGCGGCGCTGGAATTGCTGGACCTGGTCGAGGCCGGGTTGCCGGGGCGGGGGTATGCCCGCGTGCCGGGCGGCTGGCGGCGGCCGGACGGGGTGGCGGTGGCGGTGGACCGGGACCGCCCGCTGTGGTCGCTGGGCCATCTGGTGCAGGAGGATCTTTGCCTTCACGAGCGCCCCGAGGGCAGCGCCGAGCATGTGCTGACGGCGGCGGTGCTGTGTTTCCCGGCAAGCTGGACCCTGGCCGAGAAGATCGGCCGCCCGCTCAGCCGCGTTCACGCGCCGGTGCCGGAATATGACGCGAGGCTGGCGGCACGGGTGCAGCGGCTTTTCGATGCGATCCGCCCCGACGCCCCGCTCATGCGTTACAATGCGCTGTTCTATCAGGACCCGGCGCTGTTCCAGCCCAAGCCCGAGGCCGACCCACGCGATACCGGGGATCAGGCGCGCGCGCCCTGGCTGCGTTCGGAGCGGCAGGTCCTGCGGCGTCTCCCGGTCAGCGGCGCGGTGGTGTTTTCAATCCACACATGGGTGGTGGCGCGCGCGCATCTGAGTGCAGCCCAGCTTGCTGGCCTGACTGACGGGCCTGACTGACGGGCCTGACTGACGGGCATGACTGACGGGGGGTTGTGGCGTGATGCGCGTCCACGTCGGTGGGGGGCGATCAGACCGCGCCGGCGGTGGTGCGCAGCATCAGGATCAGCATCGAAAGCCCGATCCCGAGCGAGGTGGTCAGCGGCAGGGTGGCGATGACGCGCTGGCTGCCGTCACCCCCCGCGACCGTCAGCCCGTCGCAGAGCGATGACGAGATCACCACCGCCGCGCGCCGTGACCGTTTCAGGATGGGGTCGCGCGGATAAGACCTGCCGGGGAGCGCCATGGGACCGGGTGCAGCATCGCGGTGCCGAGAGCGGTCATTGCGCATCTCCCGCGCAAAGGCCTCAAGCGGGTCCACGGGGGTGGATGTCGCGGCCCGGGCGGCTGGCTTCGGTGACAGGGACTTGCTGGCAGCGGTCGGTGGAGCGGTGACCGGCGCGGCTTTCGGCGGCTGGTGGCTGGCGGCGGGCGCTGGCGCTTCTATGGCCGGTTCCGCGGCCGTGGGAACGGTGACTGCTCCGGTCGCCTGCGAACGCTGCGAATCAGGGCCGGTTTCCGGGCCCGGATCGGGCGCATTGCGCGCAAAGACGCTGGGGCGCGGGGGCGAATTCAGCGTTTCGGGCCGTTCATAGCGCGGGTGCGGCAAGGGCAGGGGATCGCCGTGCGACAATGCCTCCAGCGTCGCCGGTGTGTGCTCCAGCAGTTCACTGGCGGAAAGGACCAGTGCGTTCGGTTCCCATAGCACGGCATCGGGGGTCACCGTGTCCAGCAGCGCGTGCAGGAAGGCGGCGGCCTCGCTCTCAGGTGTCTCGGCGCTGAACTGGACCCGACAATGGGCGTCATGGCGCAACACCGCAAGGCCGAGCCGCGCCGCAGGCAGTCCCGCCAGCGGAAGATCCGGGCGATGCAACAGGATGTCGGCGGCAAGGCTGCGCCCGTCAACCGGGGCAGCCGGTCGTCCCCTTGCGCGCGGTTTGCGCAAGTCTGCCGGGCTGGCCGCGCCCGTCAGCGTGAAAAGATGCCCGTCAAGCGCGATCTCGATCCGCTGACCGGCCGCATCACCGGAGGCGTGGGTGATTGCATGACCGCTGATTGCAAGCGCGTTCAGCAGTTGCCGGAACAAGACATCGAAGCCCGGCAGCGGGTGCCTGCCAAGCATGAACGTCAGCCCACGCCTGTCCGATCCGACCGGAGTCGGTGGCTCGAGGGGGGCACGTTCGTCAGTCATGGTCCGGCAGGCACCTTTCACAGAATCCATGTTGCATTATACCGCCAATTTACTCAGCTTGCAATTGATTTACCCTTACAGCTTTATTGACTGCGGTTGCAGCGTGCGGCATGGGTGCCCGAATGACACAGTCCGGCGCATCCGGCGGCGCGGCGCAGCGCGACCCCATGCTGCTCCTCCCGGCAACCGCCTTCGACCGTCCAGCGGTCACGGTGGCGCGCGCCCTGATCGGCGCCATGTTGGTGCTGCGTGGGGCGGGCGGGGTGGTGGTGGAGACCGAGGCTTACGCCCCCGATGATCCGGCCTCGCACAGTTTCCGGGGGCAGCGGCGCGGCAATGCCGCCATGTTCGGCCCGCCGGGGCGCGCCTATGTCTATCGCTCCTATGGTGTGCACTGGTGCCTGAATGTGGTCTGCGCGCGCGGCCATGCGGTGCTGTTCCGGGCGATCGAGCCGACCGTGGGCCTGGCAGAGATGCAGGCGCGGCGCGGGGTGCGCTGGGGGCTGCAAGAGCTTTGCTCGGGGCCGGGGCGGCTGGGCCAGGCGCTGGGCATCGGCCCAAAGGATGACGGCGCGCCCTTCGACCGCGCGGAGTTCGGCCTGTTCGCGGCCCCGGCCCCGGTGCCGGTGGTCGCGGGGCCGCGCATCGGCATCTCGCGCGCGACCGAGCACCCGTGGCGTTTCGGGCTGGCGGGCTCGCGCTTTCTCAGCCGCCGCTTTCCGGGGGCGGAATTGCCTTGATCGGCGGCGTTCGCGCCCTGCGGGGCGCGCGCGGCTCAAAAAGGTCATTGTGTTTTCCGCCAATCCCGCTCATGTTCAGGGCATCATGGTCGCGCGCGGCGATTTGCGCGCCCGCCAGAGGATTTCGCTGATTTGTGCCGGTCGGGTCGGAACGCACCCGCCATCAGGTCGGATCAGATGGATTGGCCGACAGGCCGCTTTGCCTGAAGCGCGGACTGCGCTGGGCATGACATGAACCGGTGCCGTAGCCTGCGGCGCCACGGAAAGAACGCGATGACTGGTGCAGTTGGATCACCGCAGGACAGCGACGGGCGCGGCATGACCGCCACCGGGCCCTGCGCGGCGCGACCCTCTGCCCTCCGGTCCTTCGCACGGACAAGCCGCCCCCCTTGCACGATTGCCCCGCCCGGTTCCGGGCGGCGATCCCTGCGCGCGGGGCGCATCAGGACACTATGGCTCAGAAAATGCTCATCGATGCCACCCACGCGGAAGAGACCCGCGTGGTCGTGGTTGACGGAAACAGGGTCGAGGAATTCGATTTCGAGACCGCAAGCCGCCGCCAGCTGGCCGGCAACATCTATCTTGCCAAGGTAACGCGGGTCGAACCCTCGCTGCAGGCCGCATTCGTCGATTACGGCGGCAACCGGCACGGCTTCCTCGCCTTCAGCGAGATTCATCCTGATTACTACCAGATCCCTGCTGCCGACCGCGAGGCGCTGTTGGCCGAGGAACAGGCCATGGCGCAGGAGGCCGAGGAGGAAAGCGCCAGGCCCAAGGTGCGCCGGTCCTCCAGCCGGCGCGGGTCCAGCCGCGGCAAGGCCGAACGTGCCAGGACCGACGACGCGGTGGAAACCCGCGATATCGCCGGGATGGATATCGTCGAACCCGAGGGCGATGGCGATCCGCGCGCCGAAGGGCAGGACGCGCCGCAAGAAGGCGCGCCCGTAGAGGCTGGAAACATAGAAGGCACCGCCGCGCCTGCGTCCGACGCCGAGGCGCCCGCCACCACGCAGCAGGACGCCCGGGAAACGCCGCGCGCAGCGGCGGATGCCGAGGCGTCGTCGGATGACACCGATACCGCGGATGAAACCTCGGACGGCGACGACAGCGAGGGGGCGGACGAGGGCCCCTATGTCGCCGCCGACCATGCCGCCGAAACCGATGACCAGATCGAATCGGTCGCGGACGACGATGTGGCCGACGAAGTACGCCCCCGCCGCCGCCCCCGGATGCGCAAGTACAAGATCCAGGAGGTCATCAAGGTCCGCCAGATCCTGCTGGTGCAGGTCGTCAAGGAAGAGCGCGGCAACAAGGGCGCGGCGCTGACCACCTATCTGTCGCTGGCCGGGCGCTACTGCGTGCTGATGCCCAACACCGCGCGCGGCGGCGGCATCAGCCGCAAGATCACCAACGCCGCCGACCGCAAGAAGCTCAAGGATATCGCCGGGGGCATCGAGGTGCCGAAGGGCGCGGGGCTGATCATCCGCACGGCGGGCGCCAAGCGCACCAAGGCCGAGATCAAGCGGGACTACGAATACCTGTTCCGCCTGTGGGAGCAGATCCGCGAACTCACGCTGAAATCCATCGCGCCCGCGCCGATCTATGAAGAGGGCGACCTGATCAAGCGCTCGATTCGGGACCTCTACAACCGCCAGATCGACGAGGTGCTGGTCGAAGGCACGGACGGCTATCGCGTGGCCAAGGACTTCATGAAGATGATCATGCCGTCCCACGCCCGCAACGTGAAGCAATACGCCGACCAGATGCCGCTGTTCGCGCGCTATCAGGTGGAAAGCTACCTGGCGGGGATGTTCAATCCCACGGTACAGCTTCCCTCGGGCGGCTACATCGTCATCGGCATCACCGAGGCGCTGGTCGCCATCGACGTGAACTCGGGCAAGGCCACGCGCGAAGGCTCGATCGAGGAGACGGCGCTGCGGACCAACCTGGAGGCGTCCGAGGAGATCGCGCGCCAGTTGCGCCTGCGCGATCTGGCCGGGCTGATCGTCATCGACTTCATCGACATGGAAGAACGGCGCAACAACGCCGCGGTCGAGAAGCTGCTGAAAGACAAGCTGAAATCCGACCGGGCGCGGATTCAGGTCGGGCGCATCTCGGGCTTCGGCCTGTTGGAGATGAGCCGCCAGCGGCTGCGGCCGGGGATGCTGGAATCGACCACGCAACCCTGCCCGCATTGCCACGGTACCGGGCTGATTCGCTCGGATGACAGCGTGGCGCTGGCGATCCTGCGCCAGATCGAGGAAGAGGGCACGCGTCGGCGCACCCGCGAGGTGCTGGTCCGCGCGCCGGTGGAAATTGCCAATTTCCTGATCAACCAGAAGCGCGAGCATATCGCCGGGATCGAGGCGCGCTACGGCATGGCCGTGCGGATCGAAGGCGATCCCGCCAAGGTCAGCCCCGATTTCACGCTCGAGAAGTTCCGCACCGCCACGCGTGTGGTCGAGACCACGGCGCCGGTGGTGTCGGTCGACACCACGCTGATCGAGGATGACCCGCTGCCCGAAGAGGCGCCGGAAGTGGCGACCGAGGCCGCGTCTGCCCCCGAGCCCGAGCGCGAGGCGCAAGGCGAAGAGGGCGGCGGCAAGCGCAAGCGTCGCCGTCGGCGGCGGCGGCGTGGTGGCGGCAATGGCGGTGACGTCAACGGCGACACCAATGGCGCTTCGTCCGGCGACGCGATGCCTGACAGTGAGGACGCGCCCGCGCCCACTGACGCGCAGGCCAACGGGTCGGACAGTGCTGATGCACCTGCCGCCGATGCCTCGGTTGCCGACGAGACCGGCAGCAGTGGCCGCAAGCCGCGCAAGCGCGGCGGGCGGCGCGGCAAAGGCGCGCGCGACCGGGATGCGGGCCGTGACGCGACCGCCAAGGACACCGAAGCGGACACCGAAGCGGACACCGATTCAACCGCGACGGACGGCGTTGCGGAGGATGCCGCGCCAGGCGCCAGCGGTGACGCGGCGCCCGTCGGCCCGGACGAAACTCCGGCCCAGGTCTTGGACGCCACGGACGACGCAAAGGATGATGCAGCGGCGGGTGATGCAACCGCTCCGGACCCTGCGGCACCGCCCGAGCCCGAGCCGGTCGCCGCGGTGGCCCCCGAAGCGGAAACGGAAGCGGAAACGGTCACGGCCACGTCCACCGGCCCCGCGCCCGACGAAGCCGTGTCAGACGAAGCCGTGTCACAGGAAACAGCAGAGCCTCTTGCGCCGTCCCCGGCAGCGCGCGCCGACAGTGTGCCGGAAACCCCTGTCGCCGCCGAAACCTCCGACGCGGCGCCCGACGCCGCCGAGGAAGATGCCGCCGTGCCGCGCGAACCCGTGCCCGCCATGGCGGCTTCGGACAGCGGTTGGTCCGGGTCTGCGGGTGCCGATGCGGCGCCACAAGCGGAAGGATCTGGTCAGGCGTCCGACCCGGAGAGCGAGGACGAGGACGAATCGCGCCCGCGCCGCCGCGGCTGGTGGAACCTCGGCCGCTAGGTGCATCAGAGACTGGACGCAGGAGCGAGGGTCCGCCCCGTGCGGCGGGCCCTGCACGCAGCCTCAAGGGACGGGGACCCGGCGCCGCTTGCGAAAGCGTGACTTTTGCCGCAGTGACCTTTGGCCGCCTGCCGACTAATACCCATAGGGGTGCGCCAACAGGCGCACGGCGGCGGTCATCGGGCTTTGGCGGGCTGCGGCGGGTGAAGGCAGGAGCAACGAGGCACGCGCATGCTGGGCATTGACATCATCGACGCGGCCCTGCTTCCGGCGCTGATGGTGGCGCTGGGGGCGGGCGTGCTTTCCTTCCTGTCGCCCTGCGTGCTGCCCATCGTGCCGCCCTATCTGGCCTATATGGGCGGGATCAGCATGCAGGAATTCACCGCCACTGGGCGCGCTCAGCGCCGCGCGGTGCTGCCCGCGCTGTTCTTCGTCATGGGGCTGTCAACGGTGTTCCTGCTTTTGGGCTTCACCGCGTCCACCATGGGCAATCTGTTCCTGCGCAACGCGGAGCTTTTCGGGCGGATCGCCGGGGTGGTGGTGATCGTCTTCGGGCTGCATTTCCTCGGCGTGTTCCGCATCCCGCTCCTGATGCGCGAGGCGCGAGTGGACGCGGGGGATCAGGGCGGCTCGGCCCTGGGGGCCTATGTGTTGGGGCTGGCCTTTGCCTTTGGCTGGACGCCCTGCATTGGCCCGGTGCTGGGCATGATCCTGACCATGGCCGCGGCCGAGGCGACGGTCGCGCGCGGCACGGTGCTTCTGGGGGTCTATGCGCTGGGGCTGGGCGTGCCGTTCCTGCTGGCGGCGATCTTCGTGCAGCGCTCCATGTCGCTGATGCAGAAGCTGAAGAAACACATGGCCATGATCGAAAAGGTCATGGGGGCGCTGCTGCTGGCAGTCGGCATCGCGCTGGTCACAGGGGCCTTCGCGGCGTTTTCCTGGTGGCTGCTGGAAACCTTCCCGGCGATGGCGCTGATCGGCTGATCAGTCGTCCAGACCCGTTCCCGATCAGCCTGCGCCAACCGGCACAACCCCGCGCCCTGATTTCATCTTGCCTCAAATACCCTCGCCGAAGGCAGCGAGCCGACAGGCTCGCTTTTCCGCAGGAAGCGGGATAGCCCATCCAGTCGCCGCGCGACCCACTGCCGATGCGTCAGCTTGATCGGGAAGCGTGCTAATGCGCGGGCGCGTTCACCGGGTCGATCAGGGTGCGCCCGCCGTCCACGGTGACGATCTGTCCCGTGACGAAACCGGCCGCGTCCGAGGCCAGGAACTGCACCGCCTCGGCGGCTTCGGTGGCGGCACCGATCCGGCCAAGCGGCGTGTGTTTCAGGATCGACTCGCGGTATTCCTCGTGCTCGCGCATCTGGTCCTTGAGGTTGGCGCTCATCACCGAGCCGATGGCCACCGCGTTCACTCGTATCCGCTTCGGCGCCAGCGCCACCGCCATTGAGCGCGTCATCTGATCCAGCGCGGCGGTCGAAATGGAATAGGCCATGAGTTCCGGCTGCGACCGCCGTGCGGCGATCGATGTCAGGTTGACGATGGCGCCCACCGAATGCGCGTCGGTTTCCGTCTTCTCGGCCTGCGCGATCATGCGCCGCGCGGTCGCCTGGGTCACGCGCAGGCTGGCTATCAGGTTCTGCTGGATCAGCGTGTCCACCGCGTCATCTTGCGAATCCAGCGGGTCGGCGCGGGTGCATTGGCGGATGGCGTTGACCAGGATGTCCACGCGGTCGAAGGCATCCACCGTGGCCGAGAGCAGGTTCGCCACCGTCAGCCGCTCGCGCAGGTCCCCGGCAAAGAAGCGCACCTGCTCGCCGGTGGCCGGGAATTGCGCCACCTCGCGGCGCAGGTGCGCCTCGTCCAGATCGGCCAGCATCACGTTGGCGCCCTGATCGGCGAAGTGGCGCGCGATGGCCAGTCCCACGCCATTGGCCGAGCCGGTGATGATGGCGGTCTTGCCGTCCAGCGAAAAGCTCATGTCGGGCGCTCCATGGGGGATCGGTTGCGGGGATCGGTTGCGGGGATCGGTTGCGGGGATGAATTGCGGGGGGCCGGGTATGAGGGGTCAGCGGGTCTTGCGGGGCTGGCTGGCGCACCAGACACGGTAGCTGCGATCCTCGGTCACGGTCTCGGCGCTGTGGAACGCCTCGGCCAGTGCGGCGTCATAGGGCAGGTGTCGGTTAGCCACCATCCACAGCGTGCCCTTCGCCGTCAAGAGCCCGGCGGCCGCGGCGATGAAGGCGCGGCCCAGATCGCTGCGCGCCGCGCGCCCGGCGTGAAAGGGCGGGTTCATCACCACCGTGTCCACGGGTCCGGGCAGGGAGCAGGCGGTGGCATCGGCCCAGTGGAACTGCGCGCGCGCGTCGTGGATATTGGCGCGGGCGCAGTCGAGCGCATCGTGCTCGGCCTCGATCAGATGCACCGCCTGCACGCCGGGGCGCTTCAGCACCTGCGCGGCCAGCAGCCCCCAGCCTGCGCCCAGGTCGGCCACCCGCGCGCCCGGCGTATCAGGCAGCACCCCGGCCAGCAGCCGCGAGCCGGGATCTACCCCGTCGGCCGAGAAGACCCCCGGCAGCGTGACGAAGCCCGGCGCCATAGGGTCATCCAGCCGGTGCGGCACGGCGGCCCAGTCGGCCAGCCGATCCGCGCCGGGCATGAACCAGAAGAGCTTGCCATGCGCGCGCGAGACCACGCCCGAAACCGTGACCCGCGCGCGGAGCTCGCGCAGGACGGATTCGACTCCGTCCACCTTCTGGCCGTCCACCAGCACCGGCCCGTCGGTCAGGCCCGCCGCCTGCGCGATCAGCGCGCGCGCCGCCGGTTTCGCGCGCGGCAGGCAGACCAGCGCGGCGGCGTAGTGGCCTTCGGGGGTGGGACCGGTGAAAAAGCCCGCCTGCGCCAGCGCGTCATGATCGGGGCGGAAACCGGTAATCATGTGCAGCCGCGCAGCGGGCAGCGGATCGAAGCGCTCCAGCGCGCGCGGGCGCAGCACGGCGATGCGACCCTCTTCGGGCAGCACCAGCCCGTCCTCGAGGGCGCGAGTCAGCCGTGCCTCGCGCGGGGCGGGATCGGTCAGGGTCAGGGACATGCGGGCGGGGGGCTCTCGCGCAGGTCCAGCGTCTGCGCGCGGGCGCCGCTCACTCCTTTTCCAGCGTGCATTGCAGCGGATGCTGGTGGCGGCGGGCGAAATCCATCACCTGCGCGACCTTGGTCTCCGCCACCTCGAACGAGAACACGCCGACTACCGCCACGCCCTTGTTGTGGACCGTCAGCATGATCTCGAATGCCTGGGCGTGGGACATGCCGAAGAAGCGTTCCAGCACATGGACCACGAATTCCATCGGGGTATAGTCGTCATTGAGCAGCAGCACCTTGTAGAGCGGCGGGCGCTGGGTGCGGGTGCGCGTCTTGGTGGCGATCCCGGTTTCGCCGTCGCCGTCCGTCCCGTTTCCGTCGCCGGGGTCGGTCATGGTCGGCTTCAGTAGCATCGGCAGGTTGCCTCCAGGTCGTGCGGATTCGCTGTTGGGCGAGTATATAGACGATTGCCGCTTTCGGGAAAGAGGGGCGGCCAGCGGAATCGGTTCGGAATCGACGCGGAATCGCTTGGGAATCGGGCCGATAACCGGTGGGAACCGGGGGCATGAGGGGGCCGGGAATGGGGCGCATCACCACGATCGGCTTCGATGCCGACGACACGCTCTGGCATAACGAGCGCTATTTCCGGCTGACGCAGGAACGCTTCGCCGAATTGCTGGCCGATCACACGCCGAAGGATCACCTGATGGCGCGGCTGCTGGCCGCGGAGCGGCGCAACCTTGGCCATTACGGATTCGGGATCAAGGGGTTCACCTTGTCGATGATCGAAACCGCGATCGAGGTGACCGAAGGGCGCGTGCCGGCGCCGGTGATTGCCGAACTGCTGGCGGCGGGGCGCGAGATGCTGGCCCATCCGATCGAGCTTCTGCCCCACGCCGCCGCCACCATCGACGCGCTGGCGTCACGCTACCGGCTGGTGCTGATCACCAAGGGCGACCTGCTGGATCAGGAGCGCAAGCTGGCGCAATCGGGGCTGGGCGAGGCGTTCGACGCGGTCGAGATCGTTTCGGACAAGACCCCGCCGGTCTATGCGCAGGCCTTCGCGCGGCACGGGGACGGGGCGGAGCGGGCGCTGATGGTGGGCAATTCGCTGAAATCCGACGTGATCCCGCCGATCCTGGCCGGGGGCTGGGGGGTGCATGTGCCCCATGGCGTGGAATGGGAGATCGAGCGCGCCGACCCGCCGCTGGAGCATGCCCGCTTCCGCGCCCTGCTGCATCTGGGCCAGTTGCCTGATCTGCTGGGCTGGATCGACGGATCCTGAGCGCGGTGCCCCGCGGCTGGCCCGGGCCGCGCGACCCCGCCCACCAACCCGCCTTTTCTTTGGGTGCGCGCCCCGAACGCCGCGCGCGCGGCAGGGGTCGCGTGGGGGGCGGCGCCCTTGACCCTCTGGCGCCTGCGCCGTAGGGCAGGGGCGTTCGATCCTCGGGTGGACCACGCATGAACCTTTTTTCCGAAATCCGGGCGCTGGTGACCAGCACGCTGCAAGCCATGACCACGGCGGGCGAGTTGCCCGCGGGGCTGCCGCTGGACGCGGTGACGGTGGAGCCGCCGCGCGATCCGGCGCATGGCGACATGGCCACCAACGCCGCCATGGTGCTGGCGAAACCCGCAGGCCTGAAGCCCCGCGACATCGCCGAGACGCTGGCCGCCCGGCTGCGCGCCGATCCACGCTTGGCGGCGGCCGAGGTGGCGGGGCCGGGGTTTCTGAACATGCGGCTGGCGCCCGCGCTCTGGCAGGATCTGGTGCGCACGATCCTGGAGGCTGGTAAGGACTATGGCCGGTCGCGCATGGGCGCGGGGCGGCGGGTCAACGTGGAATTCGTCAGCGCGAACCCCACCGGGCCCATGCATGTGGGCCATACGCGCGGCGCGGTGGTGGGCGACGCGCTCAGCAGCCTGCTGGATTTCGCAGGCTTTTCGGTCACCCGGGAATATTACATCAACGACGGTGGCGCTCAGGTCGATGTGCTGGCGCGCTCGGCCTTTGAACGCTACCGCGAAGCGCACGGGCTCTCGCCCGAGATCGCCGAGGGGCTCTATCCCGGCGAGTATCTGGTCGAGGTCGGCGCGGCGCTCAAGGCCGAGTATGGCGACCGCTTCCTGGACCAGCCCGAGGCCGTCTGGCTCGCCCCGATCCGCGAGTTTGCCACCGACCGGATGATGGCCATGATCCGCGCCGATCTGGCCGCGCTGGGTGTGACCATGGATGTCTATGCCAGCGAAAAGGCGCTTTACGGCACCGGGCGGATCGAGGCCGCGATCGACCGGCTGCGCGCGCAGGGGCTGATCTACGACGGCGTGCTGGAGCCGCCCAAGGGCAAGACGCCCGAGGACTGGGAGCCGCGCGAGCAGACGCTGTTCCGCTCCACCGCGCATGGCGACGATGTGGACCGCCCGATCATGAAATCGGACGGAAGCTGGACGTATTTCGCCCCCGACATCGCCTATCACTTCGACAAGATCGAGCGCGGCTTCGACCTGCTGATCGACATTTTCGGCGCCGACCATGGCGGTTACGTCAAGCGTATGAAAGCCGCGGTGGCGGCGCTGTCCGAGGGCCGCGTGCCGCTGGACATCCGGCTGATCCAGTTGGTGAAGCTCTACAAGAACGGCCAGCCCTTCAAGATGTCCAAGCGCGCGGGCACCTTCGTCACCCTGCGCGATGTGGTCGAGGAGGTGGGGCCGGACGTGACCCGCTTCGTCATGCTGACCCGCAAGAGCGACGTGGCGCTGGATTTCGACTTCGCGCGTGTGCTGGAGCAGTCGCGCGACAACCCGGTGTGGTATGTCCAATACGCCCACGCGCGCGTGCATTCGGTGCTGCGCAAGGCGTCCGAGGCGGGGATCGACGTGTCTGACGTCGCACTTCAGGGCGCCGATCTGACGGCATTGGACCACCCGGCGGAACTGGCGCTGATCGCCCGGCTGGCGGCCTGGCCGCGGCTGGTGGAGACCGCGGCCGCCGCGCATGAGCCGCACCGGGTGGCGGGCTACCTGTCGGAACTGGCCGCCGAATTTCACGCGCTGTGGAACCGCGGTAACGAAGAATCGGCCCTGCGTTTCGTCCAGGAGGGCGATTTCGCCACATCGCAAGCCAAAATCGCCCTTGCGCGGGCCACAAGCGTTGTGATTTCCGGCGGGCTTGCTATCCTTGGCGTGGTCCCGGTCGAGGAAATGCGCTGATCCAAAAGCGCCCCGCCCGGAACCAGCAGGCAAGCGGCGCCTTCGCGCGCTGATCGTTTCGGGCAGAAGTATATCGTGTGCGGGATACCTGCACGCGGATGGGGCAGGTCATGAGCTATGCGTATCGCGGCCACCACGGGACGGGTGGCGCTCACGAAGAATGGCATCCGTCATACCCGCGCTATCAGGTGGCCGAGCCGCAGACCGCGCCGCTGCGCGTCGGCGCGTTGCTGAACTGGTCCGGGGCGGCGCTGTCGCTGGCGCTGCTGGCGGGGCTGGGGCTCTGGAGCTGGCAGTTGATGGTGCGCGATGTCTCGGGCGTGCCGGTGGTGCGCGCGCTGGAAGGGCCGATGCGGGTCGCCCCCGAGGATGTGGGCGGCCAGCAGGCGCAGTATCAGGGGCTTTCCGTCAACCAGATCGCTGCCGGAGCGCCCGGCGATGCGGGCGGCAAGATCGTGCTGGCGCCGCCGCCGGTCAGCCTGCGGGATGAAGACGCGCCCCTTGGCAGCGCCGCCAATGTTACTTCCGAAGCCGCGGCCACGCCCCCGCCGCAACGCGATGCCGCGCTGGTCGAGGCCGCCTGGCGCCCCGAAACAGCGTCCGCGCCCGCCGAAAGCGCGGCGGTGCCCCCGCCGCCGGGGTCGGTGACGGCGCTGGAGCAGTCGCCGCGTCCGCCCGTGCGCCCTGCCGGCCTGCGCCGCCCGGCGGGGACCACGGACAATGCAGCGCCGGACGAGGATATCGCCATGGCCGTGGCCAGTTCGGTCGCCGCGCGCATCGGCCCGCGCGGAGGGCGCGAGGTGGACCCGGCCAGCCTGCGGCCCGGAATGCGGCTGGTGCAACTGGGCACATTTCCCAGCGAAGAGGCCGCGCGCGACGCCTGGTCCACGCTATCGCAGCGCTTCCGCCCGTATCTGGACGAGTATGGCCGCGTGATCGAGGCCGCGCACAGCGGTGGGTCGGTGTTCTATCGCCTGCGCGCGCATGGCTTTGAAAACGAGGCCGAAGCGCGTGGCTTCTGCGCGATTCTGATCGACCAGAACGCCGACTGCATTCCGGTCCTCTTGCGGTGAGCCCCCCGCGGCGGGTGATCTTCGGTTGCACCGGGCCGCGGCTGGACCCGGACGAGGCGCGGTTCTTCGCGCAGGCACAGCCGTGGGGCTTCATCCTTTTCGCCCGCAACGTGGTGGACCCGGCGCAACTGCGACGACTGACCGAGGCGTTGCGCGGCGCCGTCGGCCGCGCGGCGCCGGTGCTGATCGACCAGGAAGGCGGGCGCGTGCAGCGCCTTGGCCCGCCGCACTGGCGCGGCTGGATGCCGCCGCTGGACCAGACTGCGCGCGCGTGTGATCCCGTTCGCGCCATGGAACTGCGCGGGCGGCTGATCGCGGCGGAATTGGCGGCGGCGGGGATCGATGTGAATTGCGCGCCGCTGGCCGATATCGCGGGCGCTGAAACGCATCCGTTTCTGCGCAACCGCTGCTATGGGGAAGACCCTGCGCAGGTCACCGCCTGCGCGCGCGCCATGGACAAGGGGCTGATGGCGGGCGGGGTGCTGCCGGTGCTCAAGCACCTGCCCGGGCACGGGCGGGCGCGCAGCGACAGTCACCACGCGCTGCCGGTGGTGGACGCGGCGCTCGCGGACCTGGAGGCCACGGATTTCGCCCCGTTCCGCGCGCTCTCTGACCTGCCGCTGGGGATGACCGGGCATCTGCTCTTCCCAGGCCTGGACGGGCAGGCGCCGGTCACCACTTCGGCCCGGATGATCGCCATGATCCGCGAGGGGCTCGGCTTCGACGGTGCGCTGATGACGGACGACATATCCATGCAGGCACTCGCCGGGCCGGTGGCCGACCGGGGGCAGGCGGCGCTGGCAGCGGGCTGCGATCTGGTCCTGCACTGCAATGGCGATATGGCCGAGATGGCCGCTCTGGCCGAGGTCTGCCCGCCGCTGGATGGTGCCGCGCGCGACCGATGCGCGGCGGCGCTGGCGACACGGCGCGCCGCCGATGACGCCGACCTTGCCGCGCTTTCGGCGGAATACGACGCGCTTATGGCCTGAGACAGCGCCGCTGCGCTCACCGCTCGGTCAGCTTCAACTCGATGCGGCGGTTCAGGGCGCGGGCTTCGGGGATGTCGCGCGGGTCGACGGGGCGGTATTCGCCGAACCCCGCCGCCGCCAGCCGGTCGGGCGGAAAGTCCAGCTCATCAATCATGAAACGCACCACCGAAAGCGCGCGCGCCTGGCTGAGTTCCCAGTTGTCGGCGAAGCGCCCGCCGGGCGCGATGGGCAGGTCGTCCGTGTGCCCGTCCACGCGCAGCACCCAGTCGATGCTGGGCGGGATTTCGTCGGCGATCTCGCGCAGGAGCCCCACCACATTGGCGATCTGTGCTCGCCCGCCATCGGCCAGATCGGCCGAGCCCAGATCGAACAGCACCTCGGAGGAGAACACGAAGCGGTCGCCCACGATCTCGATCCCGTCGCGCCCGCCCAGCACATCGCGCAGAAGCCCGAAGAATTCGGAGCGGTAGCGCTCCAGCTCGTCTCGCTCGGCTTCCAGCCGCTGGCGCTCGGCCTCTTCCAGCGCGGCGCGGCGGCTTTCCTCGGCAGCCAGCCGCGCGAGCGCCAGGTTCAGATCGGCGCCCAGGCTTTCGATCTGCACCTGCGCCTCGGTCTCCCGGCGCCGCACATCGCCCAGCAGCTCCTGCAGGCTGGCCACCTGCTCGGCCAGCTGCGCCACCTGCTGGTTCAACAGCGCCAGACGGCGGCGGTCGGCGGCGGCCATTTCCTCGGCCTCGGCCAGTTCCTGCCGGGCCAGCGCGGCCAGCGCCGCCTGCTGTTCGCGTTCGCTCACTTCGTCCCGGGCGATTTCCTCGGCGCGGGCGCGGGCCATTTCGGCGGCGGCGAGCATGGACAGCGTATCCTCGGCCCGCTGCCGCTCTTCCTCCAGCGCCAGGGTCATCGCGGTCAGTTCCGCATCCGCGCCTTCCAGCCGCTCGCGCAGTGCCTGCGCGGCGGCGGCCTCGGCCAGGCGGGCGGCTTCCTCGTCGCTCAGCGCCGCTTCCGCCTCGGCCAGCCGCGCGCGCAGCGCCTGTGCGGCGGCCGCTTCGGCCAGGCGTGCAGCGTCGGCCTCGGCGATATCATCCTCGGCGGCGCCCAGGCGGTCGCGCAGGTCCTCGGCGGCGGCCAGCGCTGCCAGTCGCGCAGCCTCGGCGTTATCAAGCTGCGCTTCGGTATCGGCGAGTCGCGCGCGCAGGTCTTCAGCGGCGGCAAGGTTGGCCAGCCGTGCGGCCTCGGCTTCATCCAGCTGCGCCTCGGTTTCGGCCAACCGGTCGCGCAATTCCTCGGCGGCGGCCAGCGCGGCCAGGCGCGTGGCTTCGTCGGCGGCGACCTGTGCTTCCGTCTCGGCCAGCCGTTCGCGCAGTTCCGCCGCCGCGGCCAGTGCCGCCAGCCGCGCGGCTTCCTCGGCGCCCAGCTCCTCCTGCAACGCCGCCAGTTCCGCGCGCAGGGTTTCGGTGTCGGCGGCCATTTCGTCGCGCTCGGCGGCGGCCAGAAGCGCGGCCTCGATCGCGGCTTCGCGGTCAGCCTGAACATCGCGCAGACGGTCGGCAGCGGCGATCAGCTCTTCCTCGGCGCTGGCCAGCCGTTCGGCGGCGGTGTCGCGCAAGGTTTCCGAGGCGCGCAGCCGCGCGGCCATGTCGATCAGGTCGGTCCGGGCGCTGCGGGCGCGGGCCTCCGTTTCCGCCAGCGCGGCCTCACGCTCGGCCAGCCGGTCCAGCGCGGCGACAAGATCGGCCTGCACATCGGCGCGGGCCGCTTCCTCGCGCGCCAGATCCGCAGCCAGGGCGGCGAGCGAGGCTTCGCGCTCGGTGGCCTCGGCCTGCATCTGTGCCAGCGCAGCTTCCACCGCCTCGCGCTGGGCGGCGGCCAGGCGCGCGGCCTCGGCTTCGGCGTCGCGTTCGTCGCGCATGGCTGCGAGCGCCATCTGCAGCGCTTCCTGCTCCGAGATCAGAACCGCCTGCGCGGCCTCCAGTTCCGCCACATCTGCCGCCAGCGCTTCGCCTGCTGCCAGCGCCCGGTCACGCTCGCCGATCAGGGCCGCGACCTGCGCCTCGAACGCGGTGATATCGGCGCGGGCTTCGGCCAGGTCGGCCTCGCGGGTCTGCAGCGTCCGGGTGAGCCCGGCGATCTGCGTGGCCTGCGCGCTTGCGGTTTCGCGCGCGGCGGCCAGATCGCTCTCCAA
>LFIK01000232.1_pt1 | contig 40352 bp, 36 predicted proteins | sample 643401 | NCBI WGS metagenome assembly LFIK01 (sample SAMN03777447, study PRJNA286221) | soda lake metagenome | biome: soda lake; feature: Kulunda steppe; material: water; isolation source: sample T5-Br brine of Lake Tanatar-5 | place: Russia: Kulunda steppe | collected 2010-07
CGCCGATCCACCGCTCTCGACCCGAGGACCCCCGATGCGCTCCACGACGACGCTGCTGCTGGTCGGGCTGCTGCTCGCCATGGTGGTGGCCACCGCCATCCAGCTCAGCCAGGCGTCGGCGCTCTAGCTGGCACCGCGCGTCAGAGGAAGACCGACCGTCGCCCCATGAGGTTGCGGGTCAACATGCCCTGGATCCGGTCCCGGACCTGGTCGGTGAGATCGAACAGGGCCATCGGGTCGTCGGCCAGCGCCGGCCCCAACGAGGCCGTGTCGATCGGCTCGCCGTACTCGATCAGCCACTTCGAGGGCAGCGGCAGCAGGGCGAACGGGCCGAGCAGCGGCAGCGCCAGACTCTGCGCGACGACCGGGAAATAGGGCAGACCGAGCAGCCGCGCCACGGCCTTGAGGTCGAACAGCAGCGGGTAGATCTCCTCGCTGCCCACGATCGCGGTCGGGACGATGGGCACCTCGGCGCGCAGGGCGGTCGCCACGAACCCGCCGCGCCCGAACCGCTGCAGCTTGTAGCGGTCCCGCCAGGGCTTGCCGAGGCCCTTGTAGCCCTCGGGCCACACGGCCACCAGCTCACCGGCCGCGAGCAGACGGTCGGCGTCGTCGCCCGAGGCGAGCGTCGCACCGGTCTTGCGCGCCAACTCGCCGACGAACGGCGTACGGAACACCAGGTCGGCACCCAGCTCACGGGCGTGGCGGCCGGTCTGGTCGAACACGTCGAGCCGGGTGATCAGGGCATCCGCGGGCAGGGAGCCCGCGTGGTTGGCCACGAGCAGCCCACCGCCCTCGGCCGGCACGTTGTCGATGCCGTGCGAGGTGACCCGCCAGTAGCGCTGGTGCAACGGCCGCAGCAGCGGCATCAACACGTGGGTGGTGAGGTCCTCGTCGAACCCGAACTCGTCCACGGCGTAGTCACCGGTCACCCGTCGACGCAGGAAGGCGACGAGGTTGCGCAGGGAGTCCACCCAACCCTCGTCACCGACCTCACGCAGCGCCGCCAGACCGTCGACGGCCCCGGGGTAGCCCCGGCGCCGGAGTTCGCGCTCGGCCCGGTCGAAGGCCACCGGATCGGAGAACAGTGCCCCGCGGCCGCTGCGTTCCTGACGGCCGGCGCGCAAGCCGGACGCGGCGGGCCCGCCGGCATCCTGGCCCTGCCCACGGGCCGAGCCGTCCCCACGGGCCGAGCCGTCCCCATGGGCCGAGCCGTCATCCCGGGTCGCCCCGTCGTCCAGACCGTCGTCGACGCCGGCCCGCGACCGCGCGGCGGGGGCGTGGATCCGACACCGACCGTCGTCGACGGCGTAGTTGCGGCACGGCGCTCCCGCGGCCGTGGTCGCGGCGCACCGCGGCCGCTCGGCGCCCGCGGCCCCGGCGTCCGCAGCCCCGGCGTCCGACGGCGTGGTCGCGTCGCCGGTCGCCGGCTCGGCCGAGGCGGCGCGGGCGTCCCGCGCCGCGCGCTGCTCCGCGATCGAGATGATCTCCGCTTCGGACCCCGTGCTCATGGGTGTTCCGTTCCGTGCGTGTCGGTCCCGGCACCGGGGCCGCGGGGCCGATCACCGCGGGGCCCGCCGGGCGCGGTCGCACCGGCGAACGAGCGGCGCAGGAAGCCCTGCAGCTGCTGCTCGAGCCGCACGACGTCGTCGCGGTCGATGACCGAGTCGAACGTCCGCCGGGCGATGAAGTCCTCGAAGGCCTCCTGGGTGGTGTAGCGCGGCTCGTAGCCGAAACGGTCGATCAACCGGTCGGTGTCGACCACGCGGCCGAACTGCAGGAAGCGCAGCTGATCCGGGCTGACATCCGCCCGCTCCGAGCGTCGGACCGCCCCGGCGACGGCGGAGACCAGCGGCAGCGGAACCGGTGCCGGGATGCGACCGGCGAGTCGGATGCACTGGGACAGGTACAGCATGCCCGCCCCGGCCACGTTGTAGATGCCGGCGGGGGCACCCAGTGCCGCGCGGACCAGGACGTCCCGGGCGTCGTCCTCGTGGCAGAACTGCAGACGCGGATCGAAACCCAGCACGCTGGGGACGACCGGGAGCCCGAACAGGGCGTGGAAGGCGCTGTCGACCTGCGGCCCGACCAGGTTGGCCAGTCGCAGGATCGTGATGTCGACGTCCTTGCGTCGCCGTCCGAGCGCCCGGACATAGCCCTCCACCTCGGTGGCGTCCTTGCCGAAGCCACGCCCGGCGGAGGTGCGCGGTGCGGCCGCTTCCCGGAAGGCCGCCGGGTCGGTGTGGTCCGAGCCGTAGACCGCGGTGGTCGACTTAAGCACGACGCGGCGCACCTGGGTGGCGCGCTGACAGGCGGCCAGCAGCTGCATCGCCCCGATGACGTTGCGCTCCTTCATCCGGGCGCGGCCCCCCGCCGACGCCGGCGACGCGGTCGTCGACAGGTGCAGCACCGTGTCGATCGCGGCGGCCTCGAGCACCCGCGCGACCACCGGGTTGCGGATGTCGGCGCGGATGAACTCGGTGCGGACCAGGTCGTGGCGCGGCTCGCGGACGTCGATGCCGACGATCTGGACGACCTCGTCACGTGCTTCGAGCGCACGGGCGACCATCCCGGCCAGTTGGCCGGAGATGCCGGTGATCAGCACCCGTCGCGGTTCCGCCCCGTCCGGCATGGTCCTCGTTGCATCGCAGGTCATCAGCACGTGCAGTCGGCGTAGTGAACCGCACGCGCTGCCCGCGTGTCGGCTCCGGGCGGTCCGACGGCCACGATCGCCGCCGGTGGCCGGTCAGCCGCGACCCCCGCGTCGCTCCACCGCGGGACGTCGACTGCCGTGCCGGTCGAGCACGGCCCGCGCCGCGCGCTGCACCTCGGGGCGGTCGTTGAACACGGCCATGCGGCGACGTGCCTCCGCGGCGGCGGCACGGTGGTCGACGATCGGGGTCGGGTAGCCGGCCGGCGGGTCGGGCGCGGTCCACGGCTCGTGGATGAACCGGTCGTCGACCGCGGCGAGTTCGGGCACCCACCGGCGCACGAACCGGCCGTCCGGGTCGTGGTCGTGGCCCTGCTTGACCGGGTCGTAGATCCGCACCCGCGCGATGCCGGTGGCCCCGGCCTGCATCTGCACCTGAGAGACGTGGATGCCCCATTCGAGGTCGAGGAACCAGCGGGCGAGGTCGTCCACGATCGCCTCCCACGGCAGCCACAGGTGGTAGGTGGCGACCGAGACGAGCATCGCGCGCATCCGGAAGTTGAGCCACCCGGTGGCCTGCACCGACCGGATCGAGGCATCGACCATCGGCCAGCCGGTCCGGCCCGTGCGCCACGCCTCCAGCCACGGCTCGCGCACCGACCGCCGCAGATCGTCGGCGGGAGCCAGCAGCGAGTGACGCTCCATGTCGGGCTCGTCCTCGAGCCGCTGGATGAAGTGGCTGCGCCAGGCGAGGCGCTCCTCGAAGGCCCCCAGCGACGCGGCGAGTTCGGCGTCCGCACCGACGCTGGTGAGCTGGCCCCGTGCGCGCCGCGAGCGTTGCACGACCTGGCGGGTCGAGATCGTGCCGACGGCGAGGTGGGCCGACAGCCGCGACCCCGTGGACCACGCCCGGGTCGGACTCGACACCGCCCGTTCGTAACCGCGGGCCCGGCCCGCGACGAACGAGCCCAGGATCCGCGTCGCGCCGTCGGACCCGGCGTCGGGCAACCAGGCCTCACGGGGCGAGGACTCCGGGTGCAGCGCCCTGACGTGGGGCAGTGCGCCCGGCTCGATGCCGACGACGGCACGCAGCCGCTCCGGTGGACGCCGCCCCGGCGTGTCGAGGTAGGAGGCGAACCGACGCCCCCAGGTGTCGCGGTCGTGGGGGCCACGGTGCACGCCGGCCTCGGGCAGCTCGTGGATCGGGATCCGAGCCTCCCGCCCCCAGCGCCGGACCGCACGGTCGCGGTCGAAGGTCGCGAGATCCCCGTGTTCCTCGTGCGCCCACACGGCGGCCACGCGATGCCGGCGGGCCAGATCGGCGAACACCTCGACCGCGTCGCCCCGCCGGACGACCAGTGGGGCGCCGAGCGCCGCCAGCTCGGCGGCCAGTTCGGTGGCGCACGCCAGCCACCACGCCGTGTGCGCCGGATCGATGGCCGGACGTGCGAGCAGTGCCGGCTCGATGATGACCAGTGGCAGCACCGGCCCGGCCTGTGTGGCGCGCACCAACGGCTCGTGGTCGCGGACCCGTAGGTCCCGCTTGAACCACACCACCTGCACGTCGTCTCGGCCCATGCCGGGACTTCGACGCCGGTGCAACGGTGGCTCAGCCGACCCCGGCCCGTGCGGCTGCGCTCAGCTGCCCTCGACCCCACCGAGGTCGTCGAGGTCCATGGTCGTCGGGTCGACCACCTGGGCCCCGAGGTAGGTCTCGAGATCCTCGGCGCGCACCCGGTAGTTGCGCCCCACGCGCACGGCGGCGAGTTCGCCGCGCCGGATGAGGCGGTAGACGGTCATCGTCGAGACGCGGAGCTGGTCCGCGACCTCGGCGGCGGTGAGCAGGCGCGTGGTCATCGGGTGAGCGTAGTCACGCCCCGCCCCTGCCGCCAGGTCGCCGATCGGACGCGTCGGCGCACACCCATGGCGACACCCACGACCTGTGTGGCTGGGCGTCACGGCGCAGCGTCAGTGGATGCCGTGCCGGGGGTGGACCAGCTCGCGCAGGGCCACGACGGCGTCGCGCGCACCACGCGTGGCCTGCGCCACCATCGCCTCCGAGAGCTGCACGGGTGGATCGGTGAACGCCGTGGGCGGGGTGACGCCGGTGCGTTCGATCGCGAACTCCCGCCACGCCATCGGCGTCTCGACATCCAGCCGGCCACCCGTCATCTCCGCGAAGGCCATCGTCCAGGCACGGGGAACGACCTGGACGAGCTGGTAGCCACCGCCACCGAAGGCGACCCAGCGACCATCCGCGGTCTCGTGGGCGAGCCGGTGCAACCGGTCGTAGATCGCCGCCATGTCGTCGACCGTCAGCGCGAGGTGCGCCAACGGGTCGGTCGCGTGGGTGTCGCACCCGAGCTGGGTCACCAGCACGTCCGGGTCGAACGCCCGGATCAACGGCTCCACGGCCGCGTCGAACGACTCCAGCCAGATGTCCCCGGTGGTACCCGGGTGCAGCGGCAGGTTGACCACACTGCCCGCCGCCCGGCCTTCGCCGATGTCGTCGACCGCGCCGGTCCCGGGGAACAGGAACCGGCCCGACTCGTGCAGGGAGATGGTCATGACGCGCGGATCGTCCGCGAACATCACCTCGACGCCATCACCGTGATGGACGTCCACGTCGACGTAGACGACGCGTTCCGCACCCTGCTCCAGCAGCCAGTCGATCGCCACGGCGGGGTCGTTGTAGACGCAGAATCCCGCCGCCCGGTCGGGCATCGCGTGGTGCAGGCCACCGGCCGGATTGAACGCGTGGTCGGCATCCCCGCTCCAGACCTGCCGGGCGGCCTCCCGGCTGGCCGCGCAGATCAGCAGCGATGCCGGATGCATGCCCTTGAACGCCGGCGTGTCACCGGGCCCGAGCCCGAAGGCCGGATCGCAGGGGGCGTTCGGGTCGACCGACAACCGCCGGACGGTCTCGACGAAGTCGGGGCGGTGCAGGCGCAGCAGTTCGGCCTCGTCGTACGGGCCGGGCAGGACCTCCTCGACCCGGCCACCGATCAGGTGCGACCGGCGGATCAGGTCGACGGTCAGCTCGACCCGGACCGGAGCCAGGGGATGCCCCTGGCCGAGGTCGTAGCCGACGACCGCCTCGTCCCAGACCATGACGGTGCGGTTCGCTCCACAGTCGATCCCGCTACCCACCGCAGCTCCCAAGCGTCGCGTGACCATCGTCGACGACGGTCGAACGGCGAGGTTAGCGACGCCCCGGCCACGGGCGTGCGGCAGTCAGTCCCGCCGCAGCGCCTCGACGGGATCCAGCCGTCCGGCGCGCCGGGCCGGCAGGACACCGAAGAGCAGTCCGACCCCGGTCGACACCCCGAGTGCCAGCACCACCGACCACCAGGTGACCGCGGCCGGCACCGGCGCGAACGTCGCGACCACCTCCGCCCCACCGATGCCCAGTGCCAACCCGATGGCCCCACCGATGACCGTCAGGGCGATCGCCTCGAACAGGAACTGCAGCGTGATGTCGCGGGTGCGGGCACCGAGCGCCTTGCGCAGGCCGATCTCGCGGGTCCGTTCGCTGACCGACACCAGCATGATGTTCGACACGCCGACGCCACCGACCAGCAGCGAGATGCCGGCGATCGCACCGAGCACGGTGGTCAGGATCGACAGGATGTCACCGACCACGCCGATGATCTCGTCCTGACTGACCACCGAGAAGTCGTCCTCCGACACCCGTTGGCCGAGCACCCGCTCGACGATCGCCCGGTCCTGCTCGATGGTCGCCGTGGAGCTGGCCCGCACGAAGATCGAGTCGATGCGGTCGGTGCCGAACAACCGCTGGCCGGTCGAGGCGGGGATCAGCACGGTGCGGTCCTGATCGGGACCGAAGGAGAAGCCCCCACCGCCGCCCACCCGGGCGAGCACGCCGGTCACCCGGAACTGCACCCCGCCGATACCAACGGTCCGGCCGATCGGGTCCTGGTTGCCGAACAGATCGGCGGCGGTGGTCGCGCCCAGCACGGCCGTCCGGCGTGAGGTCGCCACGTCCGACTCGGTGAAGCCCAGACCCCGTGCCACCTCGCGGTTGAGCACCTCGGGGTAGCCGGCCGTCACCGCGAGCACCGTCACGTTCTGCCGGGTGCCCTCGGCCTGGACGGGCTCGGCGCTGACGGTCGAGGCGGCGACCCGCGAGCCCGTGCCGGGCAGATCCCGCTCGAGACGTTCCACGTCGTCGAGCACGAACTGCGACCGGCTCGGCCCGGCACCGAAGTCACCATCACCGGGCAGCACGAACAGCAGGTTCGAGCCCAGCCCCTCGATCGCGCCGGTGATCTCCTCGCGCGCACCCTGCCCGATGGCGACGAGCAGCACGACCGACATGACCCCGATGAGCACGCCCAGCATCGTCAGGGCGGAGCGCAGTCGGTTGGCGATCAGCGCCTGCGCCGCGACCCGGACCGCTTCGCGCAGGCTCACGAGTCCGCCCCACCACGGTCGTCGGCACCGTCCACGGCGGCGACCGCCGACCCACCCGCCGGGTCACGGTCGTCGCGGCCGTCGCGGTCCACGATCACGCCGTCGCGCAGCTCGATCGTGCGGGTCGCCCGCCGCGCGATCTCCGGTTCGTGGGTGATGACCACCAGCGCGGTGCCCTGCTCGGCCTGGATCGACTCGAGCAGCGCCATGATCTCCTCGCCGGTGGCCGTGTCGAGGTTGCCCGTCGGCTCGTCGGCGAGCACCAGCGCCGGTTCGGTCACCAGCGCCCGTGCGATGGCGACCCGCTGCTGCTGGCCGCCGGAGAGTTCGGTCGGTCGGTGGTCCATCCGGTCGCCGAGACCGACCGATTCGAGTGCGGCCTCGGCCCGATGGCGGCGCTCGCGGGGCGTGCTGGCGCGGTAGACGAGCGGCAGCGCCACGTTGTCCACCGCGGTCAGGCGCGGCAGCAGGTGGAACGACTGGAACACGAATCCGATCTTGCCGTTGCGCAGGGTGGCGAGCTCCGTGTCGTCGAGGTCGCGCACATCGCGGCCGTCGTAGCGCACATGGCCGGCCGTCGGGCGGTCCAGCGCGCCGAGCAGGTTGAGCAGCGTCGACTTGCCCGAACCCGAGGAGCCCACGATGGCCACGTAGTCGCCGCGGGCCACCTCGAAGCTGACGCCGCGCAGGGCCCGCACCTGCACGTCACTGCCGAGCGTGTAGGTGCGCTCGACCGCATCGGCCTGGAGCAGCACCGGCTGCGGCTCACCCATCGGGCAGCTTGTCGCCGTCGGCGATGAGTTCGACCCCGGTGGTGACGACCGACTCGCCCACCTCGATGTCGCCACTGACGGCCGCGTCCAGGTCGCCGATGGCGTCGATGGTGACCGGCACCTCGACCGCGACGCCGTCACGCACGGCGTAGACGACCTCGCCGCCGCCCCGGCGCAGCAGCGCCGAGGTCGGCACGACCGTGTCGCCCTCGACCCGGCGGACCTCGATCTCCGCGGAGGCGGTGAGCCCGACCCGCAGCGGCAGGTCGGCGTCGTCCCGGGCGGGGTCGCTCGGCAGGGGATCCAACGCCACGGACACCGGATACAACGACCCGCCGGTCACGTCGCGGCTCGGGGCGATGGCGATGCGGTCGATCCGCCCGGTCAGGACCACGCCCGGGAACGCGTCGACCGCGAGCTCGACCTGCTGATCGACCGCGAGCTCGACCACGTCGAGTTCGTCGATGTCGAGTTCCGCGGTGAAGGTGGACAGGTCGTAGAGCCGGACGAGCGCCTCGCCGGGGCCGACCTGCACGCCGACCTGGACCGGTCCGCTGCGCGTGCCCGCGTCCGCGCCGCCGGCCGCGCCCGGCTCACCCACGCCGTCGTCGGTCGGAGCGCCGCCGAGGTCGCCGGCCAGGTCCCCGAGCCCGCCGAGCCCACCGGCGAGTCCCTCGAGCCCGCCGTCGAGCAGCCCACCGAGGTCGCCGGCACCGGCCCCGGCCCCGCCCCGGTCGCGGATCAGCTCGACGGTGCCCGCGATCGGGGCGAGCACCGTGCGATCGTCGAGCTGCGAACGGGCGGCGTCGACCGCGGCCTGGGCCTGCTGGGCCTGGGCCTCCACGGCCTCGGCCTGTGCCTGCTCGGTCTCCTCGGTGGCGGCCGCGAGGTCCTGTTCGACCTCGGCCAGCTCCTGCGACGCCGAGGCGAACGCGGCCCGGGTGTCACGCAGCTGCGTCTGCGCCTGCACGGTCGAAGCCTGCGCATCGAGCAGCCCGGCGAGGACCTCGTCGAGCTGCCCGCCGGGCGGCTCCTGCTCGAGCAGCGCCTCGAGCTCGGCGACGGCCTCCTGGTCGACGCCCTCGATCGCCTCGAGGTCGGCCAGCGTCTCGGCCCCCTCGATGAGTTCCGGCGCGACCCCGTCGACGGCGGCCTGCAGGTTGGTGCGGAACTCCGCGGCGGCATCGGCGGTGGCGCTGACCCCCGCGATGGCGGCGTTCAACGCGCCCTGCGCACTGGCGAGCTGGGACTCGAGCCCCCCGATGAGTCCCGGGACGACGTCGTCGAGCTGCGTGCGGAACGACCCCAGGGTCGGCGCGAGGTCGAACCCCCCGCCGATCGACAGTTCACCGAGTTCCCGCGCGCTGGCGAGCGTCTGCTCCGCCTGATCGACCCGTGCGTCGATGGGATCGGAGGCGAGCCGGATGAGCGGGTCGCCGGCGGCGACCCGCTGGCCGTCGCTGACCATGACGGCCTCCACGCGCGACCCGAAGGGCGCGGTCGCGGTGGCGATCTCCGCGGCGGCCAGTCGCGCCGGTGCCGCCACGGTCTGGACCACCTCACCCGCCCGGACCTCGGCGGTCTCCGTCACTGGACCGTCCTCCCCGCGGCAGCCCACGAGCACCAGGGCGAGGACGACGGCAAGGGCGAGCGGACGCGAACGCACGATGGGACCTCGGCAGGCGGGAGCGCGACGTACGAGGGTAAGACTCCACCGCCCGTGGCAGATCGTCGGGGACGGCGGCGGTGCGCCCCGCGACCGGATCCCTGCGCGTCCCCGGTTCATTCCCCGCGGGCGAGGGCCTGACTGCGCAGCTTCGCGGCCTCCATGGCATCGAGGAACGCCGCTCGGACCTTGGACCGCTCCAGCTCCCGGATCGCGGCGATGGTGGTGCCGCCGGGCGAGGTGACCATCTCCCGCAACTCGACCGGATGCATGCCGCTCTGCTGCAGCATCTTGCCGCTGCCGACCATCGTCTGGATGATCAGTTCAGTCGACACGTCGCGGGGCAGCCCGAGCAGGATCCCCCCGTCGATCATGGCCTCGGCGAGCAGGAAGACGTAGGCGGGCCCGGACCCCGACAGCGCGGTGACCGCGTCGAGGTGCTCCTCACCGAGACGCAGGACGCGGCCGACGTGGGCGAAGATCGTCTCCGTCAGCGCCAGGTCGGCCTCGGCCGCGTGGGTCCCGCCGCAGACGACCGACATCGCCTCGTCGACCTGGACCGGGGTGTTGGACATGACCCGCACGACCGGCACCTCACCGGGGATCGCCTCCTGGATCGAGGTGGTGGTCAGCCCGGCGGCGACGGAGATGACCGTCTGATCGGGGCGGAACGCGTCCTCGACCCCGGCCAGCAGGCCGAACATCACCTGGGGCTTGACGGCGAGCAGGACGACGTCCGCCGCCCGGATCGCGGCGGTGTTGTCCGTGGTCGCACGGACGCCGTGCTCGGCGGACAGCTGCGCGCAGCGTTCCTCGCGCCGGGCGGTGCAGATGACCTGCTCCGGAGTCAGCCAGGAGGACGCGAGCAGCCCCCGCAGCAGTGCCTCACCGATCCGGCCGGTGCCCACGATCGCGAGTGTGCCGTTCATCGCCTCGAACTCCTTGTGGCCACCGGCGCACGCGGGTGCGACCGCCGGCCGGCGAGCCTACTGGCCGTCCGCCGCCGGTCCGCCGCAGCCGGTGGTCACGACGTGGGGTTGGGCTCACCGACCGGATTGGGAGCCTGGCCCGTCTTCTGCCGCCAGCGCTGTTCGTGGGCGAGATAGCCGGCGAACCCGGTCCGCAGCACCTGGTTGAAGGTCCGGTCGGCCAGCTCCAGCACCGTGCCCAGCAGTTCGTCGAGGCGTTCGGCGTCCACCGCGACCAGCGGCATCGAGCCGACGAGGATCAGATCGCCCTCGTCGTCGAGCGCGAAGTGCACGGGCCCGGAGCGCTGGTTGCGGTGCAACAGCAGCCGGTAGACCTCCGTGTGCCCCTCGTCGGGCACCCCGGAGAACAGCGAGTTCATCCGCAGGGTGCGTTCGTCGATCTCCAGCAGCAGGGGAATCGTGCGCTTCCACTCGCCGCTCAGCATGGTCATGAGGCGGTACTCGTCGACCTCCGTGACCTCCAACCCGAGCGTCTCCAGCGTCTGGCGCACCACCGCGAGCGCGGCGTCGCGCGCGGCGGGCCCGGTGGCGGCCACCGGATCGGGGTCGGATCCATTCGACGGCGCACGGCTCTCATCCACGGTCATCGGTACCTCTCCCTGCCACACGGCGTCCGGGCCGACGACCACCCGGAGCAGACCTCCGGGCCACGGCCCTCGTCAGCGACGGTACGACGCGGTCATCGGACCCGCGAGCCTCGCCGGCGTCCCGACGATCTGACTGCGCAGCGGATCGATCGAGGCCAGTGCCCGCGCCAGCGCGTCGGCCGGGGCCAGCGCCCGTCCACGGCGTTCGGCCGCGGCGAGGGCGTCACCAGCCAGGACCTGGGCCGCATGGACCCGGACGGTCTCGACCTCGGCGTGTTCATGGGGGGTCAGCGCCACCTCACCCATCGTGCGCAGGTCCTCGGACGCCGTACACAGCTCGATCCCGATGGCGTCCTGCCCGCAGCTCGCGGCCACGGCCGCGATCCCGCGCAGGTCACGAGCCAGACCCACGAAGTCGAAGGCGCTGCGGGTCAGCGACCGGGTCGAAGCCAGGTTCTGCGCGTGCAGGTCCAGGGCCGCCGACCAGTCACCCCGCCGCCGGGCGACCCCGGCGAGTCCGAGTCGCGACAGACAGGCGCTCCACCGGTCGTCGACCGCGAGGTAGTGCTCCTCGCTGGCGGAGAAGGCCGCCCAGGCGGTGTCCAGCTCGCCCCGGACGACGGCGAGGTGGCCGACGACGTCCGAGACCCCGGCGAGCACCCACCGGTCGGTCACCTGATCCGCCGCCGCGCGCACCTCGTCGAGCAGCTCGACGCCATCGTCGTCACCGAGCATCGCGAGCTGGTGGGCCAGCCGCGCCCGGGCGAGGACGACGCGGTCGGTCGCGCCGAGCTCATGGGCGGCCTGCGCGGCCTCGCGGAGCCGACGCACCGCCGTGTGGTGGTCGCCCCGGGCACCCGCCATCCGGCCCGCCGCGAACCGCACGTCGACGAGATGGGCCGCATCGATCGGCGCATCGGGGCCGGCACCCGGCCCGGCGGCATCGATCGCGTCGAGCACCCGCTCCGCCCAGCCGGAGCCCTCGCGGGCGTGACCGAACTGCAGCCAGAACCACCAGACGCCGCGCACGATCCGCAGCGCGAGGTCGAACCGTCCGGTGTCACACGTCCACGCCAGCGCGGCCCGCAGATCCGGCTGGTTGGCGTGCAGCTCGTTGAGCCACCGCACCTGGTCGAACCCGGTGAGCTGGGTCACCGCCTCGTCGGCGAGCGTGGCGAACCAACCCGCATGGCGGGCGGCGAGCTCGTCACGCTCCTGCTCCGGCAGGCGTGCACGGGCGAACGACCGCAGCGACTGCAGCACCTCGTGGCGCGCCGGGCCCCTCGGGTCGCTGGTGGTCACCACCAGCGACCGGTCGACCAGTTCCTCGAGCCGGCCGAGCACCTCACGTCGCGGGAGCTGCTCGTCGGCGCAGGTGGCCTCCACGGCTGCGGCCGTCGCGCTCCCCTCGAAGACTGACAACCGCAGGAACAACCGGCGGGCGGGCTCGTCGAGCAGGTCGTAGCTCCATTGGACGGCGGCCTCGAGCGTCCGGTGCCGGGCCGGTGTCCCCCGCCGGGTGGACCGCAGCACCGCGAACCGGTCGTCGAGTCGGCTGGCGAGTTCCTCGACCGACAACACCCGTACCCGCGCCGCCGCCAGCTCGATGGCGAGCGGGATCCCATCGAGATCCCGGCAGATCGACGCGATGGCCACCGCGTCCTCGTCGGACGGGACATACGAGGGAGCCACGGCCTGGGCGCGGGCGAGGAACAGTCGGGCCGCATCGCTGTGCAGCAGCTCGGCGACCGTGCGCACCCGCTCGGCCATGCCCAGCGAGGGCACGCGCCAGGCCACCTCGCCGTCGAGGTCCAGTGGCTGCCGGCTGGTCGTCAGCACCTGCAGCTGCGGACACCGACTCAGCAGCGCCCGGACCAGCTCCGCCGCGGGGTCGATGACGTGTTCACAGTTGTCGAGCACCAGCAGCGCGCGCCGATTGGCCAGTCGGGTCACCAGTCGGTCGACGAGTTCGGGTTCCGGGGCGTCGTCGACACCCAGCGTCTCCGCGATGGCGACCGCGATCTCCGCCCCGCGCCGGTGCGCCTGCAGTTCCACCAACCACACGCCGTCCGGGTAGGCGTCGGCGACCTCGCGGGCGAGCTCGAGCCCGAGGGCGGTCTTGCCGCACCCGCCCGCGCCCGTCAGGGTCAGCAGCCGGCAACGGTCGAGCAGGCCCCGCAGTTCCTCGCGGGCCAGGTCGCGACCGACGAGTGTGGTGAGCGCAGCAGGGAGGTTGCCGCGCGCGCCGTCCGAAGCCGCGGCCCCCGTCGCCGCGGTTCCCGTCGCGGCCGTCCCCGCGGCCGCGGGCGTCGTCGTCGGGGCCGTCCCGCTGCCCGCGGGCTCCGTCATCGGGACCGTCCCCACCCCGGACCCGGACCTCGAGGTACCCGACGCCGTGGCCACGTCGGACTCCCCGGCCCGGCCTGCCTCGTCACCGGGTCGGCCCGCACGGCGGGTTCCGCCCGGCTCCAGCATCGGATCCTGACTGAGGATCCGCTCCTGCAGGGCACGCAGTGGCGCCCCCGGTTCGACACCGAGCACGTCGATGAGGTGGGCCCGCACCGTCCGGTAGGCCTCCAGCGCCTCGGCCTGACGACCGGAGCGGTACAGCGCCAGCATCCACAATCCGTGGAGCCGTTCGCGGACGGGGTGGGCGAGCGCGAGCGTCTCGAGTTCACCGACGACCCGGGCGTGGTTCCCGATCCCGACCTCGGTGTCGAGCAGCTCCTCGGTCGCCGTGAGGCGCAGTTCCTCCAGACGGGTCGCCGCGGCCCGTGCCGTCGGTCCGAGATCCAGGCCCTGCCCGACAGGGCCGCGCCACAACCCGAGCGCGGCACGCAGGATGGTGCAGCCCTCGTCGGGGGCACCGTCGGCGATGCGCGACCGGCCCTCGCCCACCGCGGACTCGAAGCGGCGGGCATCGACGGTCACGGCACGCGGGTCGATGCGGTAGCCGGCCGAGCTGCGCGACAGCGCGACGACGTCCGACGACGGGGCCAGGACCCGGCGCAGCCGCGACAGGTAGCTCTGCAGCGTGTCGACGGCGCTCGGCGGCGGGCGGTGCCCCCAGACATCGGCGACGAGGACGTCGACCGATGCCGCCCGTTCGGTCAGGGCCAGGGTCGCCAGGATGCTGGTCGGACGGGGACCACCCACGGCGCGCGGCTCGCCGTCCGCCCCGAACACCTCGACGGGACCGAGCACACGCAGGTCGATCAACGAACTCCTCCATCCTGGCGGCTCGTGACGGGGCGGGCGCACGGGTCGGCCGTGCCGGCGGCATCCGCACACGGTAGGCGGCATGCCCGCGTGGCCACACCCACCGGCGCAGCCCTGCTCCGGGCCCGGTTCGGGCGCGACCGGCCGGCCACCGGCCCCGGCCGCCGGATCGAGCCGCCGGCGACGGTCCTGCATGCGCACTGCAGGGATCCCGCAGGCACCATCGTCGATCCTCGCGCAACGGCACACTGAACCCGAGCGCACTGAGCCCGAGCACCCTGAGCCCGAGCACCCTGCGCCCGAGATCGAGCCCAGGCCGGCCAACGACCAGCGACCACCCCGGGGGTACGCATGCTCCGATCCACGCTCATCGATGTCGCCGATCACCCGCTGGTCGCCGACCGCGTCACCTCCAGCACGGCCGTCCGCCGTCTGGTCGCGCGCTACGTCGCCGGCGAGTCAGTCGATGAGGGGCTCGAGGCCGCCGCCGAGCTGGCTGCCGGCGGGGCCACGTTGACCCTCGACCACGTCGGCGAAGCGGTGACGGCCATGGACGGTGCCGAAACCGCCCACGAGGTCTACCGCGACGTGCTGGCCCGCGCGGACGACCAGGGCCTGCCCGCCGGCATCTCCGTCAAGCCGACGCAGCTGGGGCTGCAGCTCGACGGCGAGCGCTGCGCCACGATGATCGAGGATCTCGCCAAGCGCGCGGGCGACGCCGGCGTACACGTCACGCTCGACATGGAGGACCACACCTTCGTCGAGCCGACGATCCAGCTCGTGGAGCGGGCGCACGCCGCCGGACTGACCAACGTCGGCTGCGCGATCCAGGCCTACCTGCACCGCACCCCGGAGGACGTCCGCCGACTCGCCGCGCTCGGCGCGTCGCTGCGGCTGTGCAAGGGCGCCTATGCGGAACCCGAGCACCTCGCCTACCAGCGTCGCGAGGAGGTCGACCGCGCCTACCTCGATGCCGCCCGGTTCCTGCTCGCCGACGGGCCCTATCCCCGGTTCGCGACCCACGACCACCGGCTGGTCGCCGCCATCAAGCGTCACGCCGCCGAGCTCGGCCGGGACCGCGACTCCTACGAGTTCCAGATGCTCTACGGCGTCCGCCCGGAGATGCAGCAGGCCCTGATCGACGACGGCTACCGCCTGTGCGTGTATCTGCCGTTCGGCACGCAGTGGTACCCGTACTTCACCCGTCGCCTGGCGGAGCGTCCCGCCAACGTGCTGTTCTTCCTGCGCTCATTGGTCAGCGGCGGTTCCTGACCACCCGTCCATCGCGACGATCCCCCACGACGTGTACGACACGACGTGTACGACCGACGATTCCCCGTACCGAAGGAAGTGCCCGTGAACGACGGCTCCGTCCGCATCCCGCCACCCGTCAACGAACCGATCCGGGGCTATGCCTCCGGCAGCGCGGAGCGGGCGTCACTGGCCGCCACGGTCACCGCGCTCGCGCAGGGGCCCCGTGACGCGCCCTGCGTGATCGCCGGCGAGCGGGTGCACACCGGCACCACGTTCACGCAGCACGCTCCGCATCGCCACGATCTGGCGCTGGCCGAGGCGCACGCCGCCGGCCGCCCGGAGGTCGAACGGGCGATCGAGGCCGCCGTGGCCGCGCAGCACGACTGGGCCGCGATGCCCTTCGAGCAGCGCGCCGCCATCTTCCTGCGGGCCGCCGATCTGCTGGCCGGCCCCTGGCGCGACCGCATCAACGCCGCCACGATCCTGGGCCAGTCCAAGTCGGTGCAGCAGGCCGAGATCGACGCCGCCTGCGAACTGATCGACTTCCTGCGGTTCAACGTGGCGTTCGCGGAGCGGCTCTACGACGAGCAGCCCACCTCCGGGCCCGGCGAGTGGAACCGGCTCGACCACCGCCCGCTCGAGGGCTTCGTGCTCGCCATGACGCCGTTCAACTTCACGGCGATCGCCGGCAACCTGCCGACCGCACCGGCGATCGTCGGCAACACGGTCGTGTGGAAGCCCTCGGAGAAGCAGGTGCTGGCCGCGCAGCTCACGATGGAGCTGCTCGAGGCGGCCGGCCTGCCCGACGGGGTCATCAACCTGGTCCACGGTGACGGGGCCACGATCGCCGACGTCGCGCTGGCCGACCGACGCTTCGCCGCGCTGCATTTCACCGGCTCGGAAGCCGCGATGACCTCGCTGTGGGGCAAGGTCGGTGCGAACGTCGGGTCCTACAACAGCTTCCCCCGGATCGTCGGTGAGTCGGGCGGCAAGGACTTCGTGATCGCGCATCCGAGCGCGCCGACCGAGGAACTCACGATCGCGCTCGCCAAGGGTGCGTTCGAGTACCAGGGTCAGAAGTGCTCGGCGGCCTCCCGCGCCTACCTGCCCCGCAGCCGCTGGCCCGCGATCCGCGACCAACTGGCGGACGTCACCAGCGAGCTGACGATGGGCGACGTCGGTGAGGACCTGTCGACGTGGATGGGCGCGGTCATCGACGGCGTCGCGTTCGCCAAGCACCGCGACGCGATCGCCCGCGCGATCGACGAGGGTGCCGACCGGCTGGTCGGCAGCGACCCGGACGACCGCCAGGGCTGGTTCGTGCCCCCGACGGTGCTGGTCACCGACGATCCCCGCGCACACACGATGGTCACCGAGTTGTTCGGGCCGATCCTGACCGTGCACGTCTATGACGACGCCGACTTCGACGCGATGCTCGGTGAGGTGGACGCCGCGACGCCCTATGCCCTGACCGGGGCGATCTTCGCCCAGGACCGCGCGGTGGTGCAGCAGGCCACGGACCGCCTCCGTCACGCCGCCGGCAACCTCTACATCAACGACAAGCCGACCGGCTCGGTCGTCGGTCGCCAGCCCTTCGGTGGTGCCCGGCGCTCGGGAACCAACGACAAGGCCGGCTCGCTGCTCAACATGATGCGCTGGATCTCGCCGCGCGCGATCAAGGAGACCTCGGCCGCACCGACCGACTGGCGCTACCCCCACCAGGGCTGACCCCGCGCGTCGGGGGCCGGCGGCGGGCCCGTCGGCCCCGGCACCCGACGCGCGCGTGGCCACCGTCCCGCGGACGGCTCAGCCCGCCAGTTCCTCCGGCGCGTCCGGTTCGGACTCGCCTGCGGTCACTGCCGACGAACGGTGGGCGGCGACCACCTCGCCGTAGGCCTCGTGCAGACGCCGCACCGTGTGGTCCCACGACGCCGCCCGGGCCGAGACGACGCCGGCCGCGCCGGCGCGTGCCCGCAGATCCGGGTCCTGCAGATACTCGACGACGGCCGCGGCATGGTCGGCGGGATCGTGACCCGGCACCAGCGTGCCCCCGTCGCCGACCACGGCCTCCAGCCCGGCGACGTCGGCGGCGACCACCGGCGTGCCGCAGGCCTGGGCCTCCAGCGCGACGAGTCCGAACGTCTCGCTGCGGGACGGAGCCAGCAGGACGTCCGCCTCGCGATAGCGGGCCGCGAGCCGTTGCTGGTCGATCGCCGGTTCGAACACCACCGCGTCGCCGACCCCGAGTTCGACGGCGAGCGCACGCAGCTGTTCGGGCCCGGTGGTCCCCTGCCCGGAGCCGGACGCGCCCCCGACGATGCGCAGTTGGGCATCCGGGATCGTCGCGCGAACCGCCGCGAGGGTGCGGATCGCGATGTCGGGACCCTTCAGCGGCTGCAGTCGGCCGGCGAACAGCAATTGTGGGGGCGGCAGCACCTCGCCGTCGCCGTCCACGCGTGCGCGCGCGCCGGGCGTTGCCGCCCCGCCGTCGCCGTCACGTGCTGCCTCGCCGTCGCCGACGATCGGGGCCGGGTGGAACCGGTCGAGGTCGACGCCGGCCGGCACGACCGTGAGGTTGCGTCCCGACAGGCCGTAGGCGCGGTGCAGCAGCCGGGCCTCGCCACAGGTGAGCACCAGGACCCGGTCGGCGGCACGCGCCACCCGTTCCTCGGCCAGCAGTCGCAGTGGCGGCTCCGGCACGTCGCCCGGCGCGAGCGTCGCGTTCTTGAGCACACCCAGGGTGTGGAACGTCTGCACGAAGGGCACGCGCCAGCGGGCCGCGACCCGACGTGCGACCCAGCCCGACAGCCAGTAGTGGGCGTGCACGAGGTCGTGGGAGCCGGCCGTCGGGTGGCGCTCGAGCGCGAGCACGAATGCGCACAGCAGGTTGCTCAGCTCGTGCTTGTCGACCGGGCCGACCGGACCGGCATCGAGGTGACGGACCCGCGCACCATCGGCGACCTCGACGGTGTCGGGCTGGTCGGCACGGCTGCGGCGTGTGAACACGTCGACCTCGACGCCCCGGCTCGCGAGCCGGGTCATGACCTCACGCACGTAGACGTTCAGGCCACCGCCGTCACCGGTGCCGGGGGTGTCCAGCGGCGAGGTGTGGACGCTCAGCAGCGCGACGCGACGCACGCCGCCGTCGGACCCGGCGTCATCGCCGCTCGAACCGATGGGCGTCACGCCGCCGGCACGCACGCCGGACGCCCGCCCGGCCCCGGGGCGCGCGGTTGGACGTGACGGCCGTGCCGCCCTCTGCTCGGTCATCGTCTCAGGCCCGCACGATCGTCAGGCGGTCGATCGGTCGATCGACGGCACCGAACCGGTACTTGTAGGCCTCGTCGCCACGCAGCAGGTCGAACACGTCGAGCTTCTCCTCGCAGGCCCGCTCGATGAGCTGCCCGATGATGACCATGCCCGGGGCAAGCGAACCGAGCGCGGGATCGAACGACGAGTTGTACAGGCCCCACATGCCGTGGTCGATCAGCGAGACCGTCGATGCGGCCGGCAACCCGCCGACGTGCAGCTCGTGCAACCGCAGGATCCGGTCGTCGGCGAACTCCTCGGCCAGCGCGGTGAACCAGGTGTGCATGTCGTCACGCCGGAAGAACCCGGCCTTCTCCGGGAAGCTCTCGGCCGCCTGCTCGAGGAACGCCCCGATGCGGTCGACGACCTCGTCGGCCGGGACCTCGACGAGTTCGAGCTCACCGGCATCGCGCGCGAGCTTGCGGGTCTTGCGCACCAGCTCCTGGCGCATCTTGCCGGGCAGGGCCGCGAGGTAGTCGTCGTAGGAACCGGTGAGCTCGACGCGGGGACAGACGTCCTCCACCTCGTCGTCGAAGACGGTCAGCCCGTGCGCGGACGCGGCGTGGCGGAACACCTCGGCCCAATCGCTGTCCCGTGCGAGCCCGCCCGCGACGAATTCGTCCCAGTCGACGTCGGCGGCGAGGTTGGCCATGTAGGCGGCGGCGACGTCCGAGCGGTCCTCCGGACGACTGACCGGACCGAGGTAGTCGGTGACCTCCGTCCCCCCGGCGAACCGCCGGATCTCCTCCGGTCCGGCGGGTGACCCATAGAGGTCGTTCGCGTCGACGATGACGCCGATGAGCCGCCCGTCACGGTGGACCGTGTGCGTGCGCACCGGCGTGCCCGCGCCCAGGGTGGCCCGCCAGACCTCGAGGTAGCGCGGCCCCTGGAAGACGCTGGCCGTCGGATCCTGCTCGACGAGCAGTTCCCACTCGCTGCGCTCACCACCGCTCAGCAGCGACTCGTGCGTGCGTAGCTCGACCACGGAGTTCACCTCGCAACCTGGACGACGACCCGACCGACGCGACCCTGCGCCCACATCGGCCTCGTGTGCACCCATCCGCCGTTGCCGGGGTTCGGGCTGCCACGCGACCTGGATGCGGGGCCGGCGAGTCGACGTGCTCGGGTTCGATGACCCGGCGTCGGCGACGGGTCGCGACCCGGGATGGTAGTGCGCACAACGAGCGGGTCCGGTCCGTCGGTCCTCGGGCCGCTCGATCAACAGCAACGCCGGGGCGAGCTGATCTGTTCCCGGCCCGGTCCGCCGCCGGCCCGCAGGGACGTGGCCGCGATCAGGCCTCGTCCTCCTCCTCGCGCAGGGAGGCCGCACGCATCGCCGCGTCGTCGAGCGCCCCGGGCGTGACCGCATCGAGCAGCTGTCGCCGCCGCGAGGTGCGCGCCGGGCGGGTCTCGCCCATCCGCCGGAACGACCGGTACATCTCCGTGAGCGCCTGACGCTGCGCGTCGGTCAGATGCGGGTCACGGGCCAGGGCCGCCTCGACGTCGACGGCGTCGTCGCGTTCCTCGAGGATCCCGGCCTTGACGTAGAGCGTCTCGCTGGAGATCTCCAGCGCCTTGGCGATCGCCTGCAGGATCTCGGCGGACGGTTTGCGCAGTCCGCGTTCGATCTGGGACAGATACGGGTTCGACACCCCGGCGATCTTGGCGAGCTTGCGCAGCGACAGGGCGGCCGACTCGCGCTGGTGGCGGATGTAGCCACCGAGTTCGTCGAGCGCCGAGGGATCGATCGCCTCGGGCCCATCCGGACCATCCCCGCTGGACGGTCGCCCCGCGATGCCGTCGGCGGCGTCGGCAGCGGCGGCGTCGGGTTCCGGGTCACCTGCTGCCGGACTCGACGGGCTCACGGTGGCTCCAGTGCTGACGGGCGACGTTCGGTGACCGCGGGCGGCGGGACGACGCGGGGACGGCCACCGGGCCCCATCGACGGTAGCAGCGGGCGGCGCACGGCCCTCGCCGCGCCGCGTCGCCAGCCGGGCGCGCAGCCCGCTCGGCACCCGGGCGCTCAGCCCGCGGCGAACCGTTCCGCCAGAGCATGCACCTCGCGGCTCGCCCGGACCTCGCCGACCGGCACACCGCCCCCGAGCGGTGGCGGCGACGCCCAGGTCCCACCCGGCACGACGCCGAGCTCCTCCAGCACCGTCACGGTCGCCGTCGCCGCACCCCTGGGGTTGCCGTCGAGCGCCTTCACCGCCAGCCCACACGGCCGTCCCCGGTCATCGACCCAGCCGACCCCGTACACGCCCTCCGCACCGACCTTCGCGACCACACCGGCGGCCAGCAGCGCCGATTCGAGCCGACCCTCGCCGCCGACGAGGCCGGGAGCGGCGAAGCCGGCATCCCGGACCTGCGCGCCCCAGTCGGACGCACCGAGGTCGGCATACGCCCACGCCAACGCGTCGAGCCGGGCGATGACCGCCGGTGCGCCGCAGCCGTCGACCCCGACCCCGGTGATGGCGATGCGACGACCGAGCGCATCGAGCACGAAGCGCTGCAGCTCACCGTCGGGGTCGAGCAGGTCGTCGCGCCCGACCCCCAGCCGCTGGCCGGCCACGGCGAACAGGGCGTGTTTTCCCGAACAGTTGTGCTGGATCCGCGACGGCGAACCGCCCGGTGCGGCCTCGGCCACGGCCGGCGGACAGCTCAGCGCCGACGCGGGGATCCCCGCGTGCCGCAGCAGGCCCTCGACCGCATCGAGGTGGCGCGTCTCGCCGCGGTGCGATGCCCAACCGATGGCGATCTGTTCGGCGGTGAGCGGGAGATCGTCGAGCAACGCCAGACAGGCCGCGGCCTGCAACGGCTTCGCCGCCGACCGGACGAACACCTCGACGTCCGCCCCGCCGAGGGCGACACACGTGCCCAGGCCGTCCCGGCCGTCACTGCCGGGACCGCCCTCCCCGCCGGTCCCGGGGTCGCCCCTGACCAGCACCAGGTGCCCGAGGTGCACCGACTCGACGAACGGCCGGCCGCGCCGGTCGTCACCGCGGGTGACCTCCGCGAGCGGGGCCGCGGCACGCGTGAACGCCTCACCGGCGCGCGCGCCGGTGGCGGGGACGCCGGTCACACCAGCCCCGCGAGGCCGGTTCCGTCACGCTCGGCCTCCTCGACCAGCGCGATCCAGCCGCGGGCCACCTCCGGGTCGAACTGCGTGCCGGCGTGCCGGTCGATCTCCTCCAGCGCCTGGTGGATCGGCATCGCCCGGCGGTAGGGGCGGTCCGTGGTCATGGCGTCGAAGGTGTCGGCCATCATGAAGATCCGGGCGGGCAGGAAGATCTCCTCCCCGCGCAGTCCCTCCGGGTAGCCGCGCCCGTCCCAGCGTTCGTGGTGGGAACGGATGATGCCGACCGCGTCGCCGAGGAACCGCAGCGGCTCGACGAGCCGGACCCCGAGCAGCGGGTGGGTGCGCATGACGGCCCACTCCTCGTCGCTCAACGGGGCGGACTTGTTCAGCACCGATTCGGGGATACCGACCTTGCCGATGTCGTGGAGCAGGAAGCCGTAGCCGATCTCGGCCCGTCGGGCCAGGTCCGGTGCGAGCCGCTGCGTCAACAGCATGGCGTAGTGGTAGGTGCGGTCGAGGTGGCTGCGCGTGTAGTGGTCCTTGGCCTCGCAGACCTCGGCCAGGGTGCGCACCATCGAGGTGTAGGACGACGACAGTTCGCGGTAGGCGGCATCCGCGGCCTCACGGTGCCGGGCCTCCGAGGCCACCGCGCGTTCCAGTTCACCGGAGACCTCGAGCAGCTGCGATTGCAGCGCCTCGACCTCGTCGGCGCGTTCGACCTGCATCCCTGACTCCAGCTTCGTCTTCGTCGGCGACACGGCTCAGCTGAGCAGTTCACCCACGTCGGCTCGGCCGTCCTTGTAACGCTCGGCGAGCTCGGCCCGCAACGCGTCGATCCGCGTGAACAGTGCCCGGCGTCGTGACGACAACTCGGCTTCCGCGGCGGTGGCCCGTTCCACGGCGGCCCCGAGCTCCGCGATGGACAGATCGCCGGAGGCGAACAGGGTGCTCTCGTCGACGATCCGGTCGAGGACGGCCGCATACCGGTCGGCGTCGGCTGGCACCCGCACCCGGGTCGAGCGGGTGTGTGCGGGGGCGTCACTGTGACGCTCGTCACCGGCCAGGATGGTCGAGAGGTGGTCGAGCAGACGTCCGGCGGTGTCGCCCTCGCGCCGTGCGAGTTCGGCGCGCAGCAGGTCGAGGCGTCCCTGCAACAGCCGACGGGTGTAGGAGACGGCATCCTCGGCCCGTTCACAGCGTTCACGCCGCACGCGCAGGTCAGCGGTCGTGAACCCGTCGAGCGACGCCAACTCCGCATCGCTCAGCAGGTCCCCTGGCTCGTCGAGCGCCTCGGCGATCGCCGGAACGGCCTCGTCTGACGCCATGGCAGGCTCCTGCGATGGGGACGCTGCATCGCTCACCGTGATCTCCCGCTCGGCCGATGCCCGCACCGTAGCGCGCACACCGCTCGTGGGGCGGTCGCCGGCCGGCGACGACGCCACACGCCGCCGAGCCGTCCGGAGTCGCTGTCCCGGAGACGGCCAGCGGACACGCGGGACGATCGCGCCGGAGCCGGTGATGAGTACGATGCGGCCATGCGTGGAGACCTGTCGGAGACGTCGGCGGCCGACGCCTGCCGAGGGCTCGCGGGCGACGGTGCAACGGGCACGCTCGCGCTGGGCGGCCTCGACGGACCGGGTCGGATCGTCTTCGAGGATGGACGCATCGTCGGTGCCGACGCCCCCACACCGACCGCCCGCCTCGGGGATCGGCTGGTGGGTGCCGGCTTCCTGAACGAGGCCGAACTGGCCGAGGTGCTCGAAGCCCAGCGCAGCGGTGTCGTGCGCGGCCGACTCGGTGCGCTGCTCGTGGAACGGGAGCTGGTCACCCACGACGCCATTCGCCTGTTCGTGCAGGAGCAGACGCTCGATGCCCTGTTCGAGGTCCTGCGGTGGCGGTTCGGCAGCTTCGCCTTCCAGCCGGGTCTGAACGACGACCGCAGCGGTGTCCGGGTGGCGATGCCCGTCGACGACGTGCTGCTGGTGGTGGAGCGCCGTCAGGAGGAGTGGGACGAACTGTCGCGCTCGATCCCCGATCTCGCCGCGGTCCCGACCTTCAGCTCCGGGGCGAGCACCGTCTCGGCGACCCTCGAACCCGACGAGTTCGCCGTGCTCGCCAGCGTCGACGGCGATCGTGATGTCCGGGAACTCGCCGCGGACCTCGGCTACAACGAGATCGAGCTCGCACGCATCGTGTACGGCCTGACGCTGCTCGGTGTCATCGACATCCGCCTGCCGGAGGACGAGATCGGCGCGGCGCTGGACGCCGCGCTCCACACCGCCGGCGACGATCCCGAAACCGCAACCGCCGCCGACCCGATCGACGCTGACGTCGCGCCCGATGATGCCCCATCGCTGGCCCGCGTCATCCAGCTGCCGACCTCGAGGCAGGCGGGGCCGGCCGACCTCGACGCTGACACCCCCACTGCCGATCGACCCACCACCGCGCCGGACGAGCCGCCACCAGGTACCGACCCACCCCCGGTCACCGCCTCGCCCGACGAGCCGCCACCGAGCACCGACCCGCCCGTGGCGACTCCCGACCAACCGGCACCCGGTGCCGACCTCCCCGCCGACCAGCCGCCGCCTCCGGACACGGACCAGACACCGGCCGACCGGGAACAGCGCACCGACTCGATGGCCGACATCGAGGACACCTCGTCGAGCAGCTATCCGGACATCCTGCGCGAGCTGCGGGAGCACAGCGCCGCCGAGTTCCGTTCGGCGGACACCGATCTGCACGCCGGCCCCAGGACCGGCGACGACGCATCGACGGCGACGGGCGATGCCGCCGGGCAGCACGATGCGGCGTCATCGGCATCGGCCACGGACGAACCGCGAGCCGACCAGGGGCCTGCCGATGGCAACGCGGGGGACGGCGGTCCCGCTGACGACCCGGGCGACGACGGTCCGACGGCTGATGCGCCATCCGATGCATCGGGTCCGCGCAACGACCGCGACGTCTCCGAGTTCCTGCGCGAACTCAGCCGCCTGGCGGGTGACGACGAGCCGACGACACCGCGCCCGCCGCGTTCGTCCGAGCGGTCCGGATCCTCGGGCTCGTCGGGGTCATCCGGCTCGTCGGGTTCGTCGGGGGACGACGATCCGAAGAAGCGCCGGCGGGGCCTGTTCGGTCGCGGCTGAACGCGCAGCGCCCGATCCATCGGCGGCCGGTGCCCGGCCCGTCACCGGGTCAGTCCGGGTAGGCGACCGATTCCATGGGCCCCTCGTAGCGCTCCTGCGCCTCCGCGATGACCTCCAGGGCGCGGTCGCGACCCTCCCAGCCGTGCACGTCGACGAGCTTCTGTTCGAGGTCCTTGTAGATCCCGAAGAAGTGCGCGATCTCGTCGAGCAGGTGCTGCGGCACGTCGTTGAGGAAGCGCAGGTTGCGCCAGCGCGGGTCGTGGTCCGCGACGACCAGGATCTTCTCGTCCCGGCCCTTGTCGTCGCTCATGTCGAGCATGCCCAGGATCCGTGCCCGCACGGTGCAGCCCGGGAAGGTCGGTTCACCGAGGATGACCAGCGCATCGAGGTGGTCGCCGTCGAGCGCCAGGGTGTTGGGGATGAAGCCGTAGTCCCCCGGGTAGCGCACCGCCGAGAACAACATGCGATCGAGCACGAAGGTGCGGCGTTCGAAGTCCCACTCGTACTTGTTGCGCGAGCCCATGGGGACCTCGACGAAGACGTCGAGTGTCTCGTCGCTCATGATGATCGTCCTTCGTCGGCCGTTCGGTGCGTCGTTACGCAGCGGGTGCAACGATACGGGGCCCGCAGGGGCGTGCGTGCCACCCGGTGGCCGCGCGTACGACGATAGCGACCGCCGGCACCCCTCCCCGACTCCCACCCGGCAGGCACGGTCCACCATGCCTCGTCCCCAGGTTCGGGCGGTCCGAATGGCCATGACGGGACCGCCACCCCGATACTGCAGACGCCCGTCGGCACCCCCGGCAGACCCACCCGCAGACAAGGAGACCCCCGATGCTCGAGGTCGGAGACCGTGCGCCACAGTTCACCCTCAGCGACCAGGACGGCACCAAGGTCGCCCTGAAGGACCTGAAGGGCAGCCCCGTGGTCGTCTACTTCTACCCCAAGGACGACACGCCGGGTTGCACCACGCAGGCCTGCGGCATCCGTGACCAGTGGCGGGAGTTCGAGGACGCCGGAGCGGTCGTGCTGGGCATCTCCCCGGACGACGTCGACAGTCACGCCGCGTTCGCGTCCAAGCACGATCTCCCGCACCGGCTGCTCGCCGACCCGGAACGTAAGGTCATCCAGAAGTACGGGGCCTGGGGCACCAAGAGCATGTACGGCAAGGAGTACCAGGGCGTGATCCGCTCGACGGTGCTGGTCGGTCCGACCGGCAAGGTCGCGGCCGTCTGGCCCAAGATCCAACCCAAGAAGCACGCCGACGCCGTGCTCAAGGCCATTCGCGCACTGGCCGGCTGAGCGGACCGTCCGCGATGGTCCTCGGCGGGCACCGCTGCCCACACGCCCGGGCTCACCGCGGTCGGGCTGCGCCGGCGCGGAATCGCGTGGGCTCACTCAGCCGCGTGAACCACGTGGCCGCGGCTCAGTAGCGGCCGAGTTCCCCGACCACCTCGCCTCCGTCGACGAGCTCGACGACGAACGGCTCGGTCTGGTCCCCCGGCATCCCGGGCGAGCCCAGCGGCATGCCGGCCAACGCGATCCCATCGACGTCGGGACGCTGGGTGAGCAGGTCCTCGAGCGCTTCGATCGGGACGTGGCCCTCCGCGGCGTAGCCGTCGACCTCGAGGGTGTGGCACGAACGCTGGTCCTCGGGAACACCGAGTTCGGCGCGCACCGGTGCCAGTCGGACATGCATCCGCTGCTCGACCTCGAAGCCCGCCTCTGCGAGGATGTCCTCGTAGGAGCCGCAGCACGAGCAGTCCTCGGTGCGGTGCACGACCACCGTCGGACGGGGTCCATCCGCGTTCGACGGAGCCGGTGCCACGCTCGACGCCGGTGCCCCGCCACAGCCAGCGACGATGGTGGCCGCGACGACGAGCCCGATGGCCCGGACCGCAGACCGGCACCGGCGTGGGGTCAGGGACGATCCGGCGAACCGGTCGGTCGTGATCGGGGTGCTGGCGAACATGCGCGAGGCCATCGGCGTGCCTTTGATCCTGGGAGGGAGCCCGGAGATCGTTTCCGGCTCACTACCGGGACCATCGGCCCATCACCCGCCACACGCCATCCGTCGAAGGCCCCGAACACGGTGCCGAAAGTCCCGGCCCGGCCACGTGCAGGTGTCGCACCGCCGGATCGACCGGCTGTCCGGCGCACCCGGCATCTCCTGGCCACCCGGATCGACCGACTGTCCGGCGAACCCGGAGCGGCCTCGACCACCCGAATCGACCTCAGCTGCGCGGACGATCGCGGCGCTGCTTCATCGCCGGATCGTGTCCCGGCGGGGCCGGATCGACGCCGACGAGCTCGACGACCTCGACGCCACGCCCCTCGTCGTCACTGAAGGCGTCCCCGGCGTCGGCGTCACCCGGCACGAAGGCGAGCGCGACCTCACCATCCGGCGCGACACTCGTCACCTTGACCGCGCGTCGCCCCGTCCCGGCTTCCCAGCCGGGTGCGATCGCCTCACCCTGGATGCCGACGACGGCCAGACGGCGGCGGGGCCGGCCCAGCATCCACATCCGCGCCACGGCCTCCTGCCCCGGGTAGCAGCCCTTGGCCAGGTGGACGTGCGAGGGCAGCAGACCCACCTCCTCGGGCAGATGGGGGGCGACGACCTCCCGGCCCCACGCGGGCACGCCATGGCGGATCCGCCAGGTCTCGAGCTCGCCGTCCCCGGCCTCGCGGGCACCGCCCTCCACCAGGGCCTCGATGGCATCATCGATGGCGGCGGTCGGACCCACCACGTCGATACCACCCGGACGCGCGAGAATGAGCAGATCACCGGCCAGCCGGCACCGGCCCTCGACGGAGGTGAGCCCGGCGGCGCTGATGACGGCGGCCGCGTCGTCCCCGCGGACGGCGATCGCCACGTGGTCCAGGGCGGTGAACGTGGCGTCGAGCAGGAAGGTCCGCCCGCCGAGGGTCTCCACCACCGTGGTCAGGACGTCCTCGTCGGGCACGACCAGCGCGAGCCGGTCGCCGAGTACGGCCACGTCGAACATCGCCAGTGGCGCACCGTGGACGTCGAGGTACAGGGCGCTCCGCACGTGGGTCACCGGGACGTCGACGAGCTGCTGCGAGGTGACGTCCTCGAGGTAGCGGACCCGGTCGTCGCCGGTCACGTCCACCCGTCGACTCGGCGTTCGGCTGACGATCGCGTCCATGTACGGCTCCTGGCATCAGGCGTCGGTTGACCGGCACGCCCAGACAAGCGTGCCGCCGATGGGCCCCGGCCGCTGACGGTCTGATGGCCCCCGACGCAGCGCGGAACCCACGCGGCCGTCAGCCCCCGAGCAGCCCGCGGGCGATGATCATCTCCTGGATCTCGGTCGTCCCGCCACCGATCGACGCGAGCTTCGAGTCACGCAACGACCGCTCGACGTGGAACTCGTCGATGTAGCCCCAGCCGCCGTGCAGCTGCACCGCATCCAGCGACGACGCGACGCAGGCTTCCCCGACATAGGCCTTGGCCATCGCCGCTTCCATCTGGTGCTCGTGGCCCTCGTCCTTGAGCCAGGCGGCCTTGCGCTGCATGAGCTGCGCCGCCTCGAGCCGGATCCGCATCTGCGCGAGCTTGTGCTGGATCTGCCCGAACTTGCCGATCGGCTTGCCGAACGCCTCACGCTGCTTGGCGTAGGCGACGGACTCGTCGAGGTCGCGCGCCATCCCGCCGATCGCCGAGGCGATCATGCAGCAACGCTCCCAGTCGAAGCACTCGAAGCCGACCTTCCACAGCGCGGTGCCCTCGTCGCCGAGCATCGCGGACGCCGGTACCTCGACGTCCTCCAGGACCAGCTCGGAGGTCGGCGAAGTGCGGTTGCCGAGCTTGCCGAGGTTGCGCGAGACGCTGAAGCCGGGTGTGTCGGTCTCCACCAGGAAGGCCGTGAAGCCCAGGCTCGAGGGCGCTTCGAGGTCGGTCCGGGCGATCACGGTGACCACATCGGCGAGCGAGCCGTTGGTGATGAACGTCTTGGAACCGTTGATGACGTAGGAATCACCGTGCCGGTCGGCGCGGGTCCGCATCCCGGCGGTGTCGGATCCGGCGTCGGGTTCGGTGATCGCGAACGCCCCGATCGACTCGCCGGCGGCCATCGCCGGCAGCCAGCGCTGCTTCTGCTCATCGGTGCCGTGCAGGGCGATGGGCATGCAGCCGATCGTCAGGTGCGCGCCGAGCGACAGATTCAGCCCGGCGTCGCGCCCGCCGTAGGCGAGCGCCTCGAGCGCGAGGCCGGTCGTGAACACGTCCGCGCCGGAGCCGCCGTACGCCTCGGGCACCGGCAACCCGGCGAGCCCGAAGCCCGCGACCTGCTTCCACACGTCGACGTCCCAGGTGCCGGCGCGGTCACGCTCGAGGATGCCCGGCTCGACGTGCTCCTTGGCGAACGCACGCACGGAGGCCGCGAAGGCCTCCTGCTCCTCGGTCAGGTGGAAGTCCATGGCCTGCTCCCTCGACGTCGCGGACCCTGGCGGCGGGGCCGGTGGCGGGTCCGACGATGCACCACCCTCCCAGGTGACGCGCCCGCGGCGGCACCGCGGTCGCAGGAGCGTGCCAGCAGGGCAACGGAACGGCAAGGCGAGAATCGTTCCGGTCAGGCCGCCAGGGACGAGCCCCCGCCGTCGAGCACCTCACGCAACTGCTCGGGGCGCGGCACCCCGCTGGTCCGGGCCAGGATGCGACCCGACGGCTCGATCACGAACAACGTCGGCACCCGCATCACGCGGTGCTGCTGCGCGAGGTCGAGGTGATCGGCCGCATCGGCGTACGCCCATCGGAAGCCCTCGCGCTCGGATGCCAGATCGCGCAGCATGCGCTTCACGCTGTCACAGGGCGTACAGGTCGGCGAACCCAGCAGGATCGCACCGGCCCGTGCGCCCTCGAGGTCCAGCCCGACGGCGGCGAGGTGCTCGGCCCCGACCTGCGGTGCCTGATCGCTGGGCGTCGCCCGATCGGCCTCGACCGCGACGAGTCGGTTGGCGCGCTGCTGCCACCACCAGCCGAGCGCGGCCACGACCATGACACCAACGAGCACGGCCAGCAGACGAACGACGATCGGGTCCATCAGCGCGATCCCTCGACGATTCCGTCACCGGCGTCGTCGCCGTTCCGGGCGGAGCGCTGGCCCAGCCGCTGGCCGACGAGGTAGAGCTCGCAGCCGACGCACAGGCCGGTCGCCGCGAGCAGGACCGACAGGGCCAGCACCACCCCGACCGCGATCCAGGCGGCCGTGGGCGCACCGAGCGCGAACAGCACCAGGGCGACGGTGGCGACCGCGAACCCGCAGGCCTGGGCGAACCGCGGTGGTCCCTCGAGTTCGGTCGCCGGCGGTGGACCGAGGTCGAAACGCCGCTTGATGAACCGGAACAGGTTTCCGTAGGGCGACCACGCCAGCCCGGCGAGGGTCGAGATGGCGAACACCGCCCACTGCCAGCTCACCAGCGCGAGCCCGACGTCGCCCTGCACGACCAGTGCCGTCGCGAGCACGACCGCGGTGATCGTCGCCCCGAAGCGGGGGCCGCGGACGTCGATGAGCAGGCGTCCCTCGTCGTCGTGGGCCAGCTGGTGGGCCATGATCCTGATCCTTCTCGGCGGGTGCCGGGTTCCTGATGCGGTGCGGGGGCCGTGCGGGTGGACGTTCGGTGCGGTGCCGGTCACCGACCGGTGGCCTTGCGCAGCAGCACCCGCACCGCGCGCCGCCCCTTGAGGTCGCGGATCCGGGCCACGTCGACGACCTGGTGGCCGGAACGGTCGGCCCACCGCGCGTAGGCCGCGGGTGCGCCCTGGCCGTCGGTGAGGACCTCGAGGTGGTCGCCGGCCCGCAGCGGGACGATCGCGCGCATGGCTGCGACGACTCCCTGCTCGTAGGACTGACCCCGGGCGTCGACCTGGTCGACGGCGGAGGGCTGGGCACCGAGTCCGGCCTCGTCGAGTTCCGCGATCACCGTGCCGCCCCGGGCGACGACCCGGGCCGGGGCACCGGCGGCCGCCAGCGCGCCACGCAGGAACCCGGTGGCGAGCGCGTCACCGACCTGCCCGTCGACCTCGCCGACCAGCTTCAGCCCGACCTCGAGCCCCTCGATCACCGCGCGGTCGTCGTCGACCTCGGCGAGTCGGACCTCGGGGAACGCGGGGCGCAGCGCCTCGATGGCCACGACGACCGCTGCCTCGAAGTCGCGGGCGTCGGCGCGACCGGCGGCCACGGAGACGAGCTTGCGGCCCTGTTCCTCGGCCAGGATCGCCAGTTTCTCGCGGTGTTCGGCCAACCCGGCGATCAGCTGCACGATCGTGTGGACCGCGAGCTGGCTCCCCGGCGGGACGCTCAGGTCACGACCGGCCGCGGCCTGTTCACGGGCGACGTAGACCTTGGCGGGTCGCCCGCCGGCCGGCTGGCGGCGCTGCCCGGTGACGAGCAGTCCGGCCTCGGCGAGGACGTCGAGGTGGGTGCGGGCGACGTTGGCGTGCAACCCGAACATCTCCGCGACATCACGGGCGGAGACGGGTAGCCCCTCGGTGCGCAGCCGCCGGTAGATGCCGGCTCGCGTCGGCACGCCGAGCGCATGGTCGACCGCCGCGTCCTCGGCCGACTTGACCTCGGGCGCGGATGCGTCGACGGACTGCGGCTCGGTGGCCATGGGATCCAGGATCGCGGTCGGGGGCACGGGCGACTCCACGGTCGGGGTCGGTCCACGGTCGGGCCGGCCGGCGACAGGATGGCGTGACACGGTCTGCGGCCGGTCAGCGTCGGAACGGATCGTCCCGTTCGAAGCTGCCCACGAACGGTGTCGGGCAGGGTAAACCGTGCGAACCCACCCGGTTCACCCGGCGGAGAAGGATCCTTCACGCAGGAACGTCGCCACGCCGGTCTGCAGCTGCGCGAGGAACGCCGGCTCGAATCCGTCCTCACCGTGCCCGAACCCCGGCGGTCGCGGCCAGACCACGGCCACGTCCCCGCACCGTCGCTGCCGCGACGCGGCGACGAGCTCGTGCGCGTCGGCCAGGGGGAAGTAGGCGTCGTCGGCCCCGTGGACGACCAGCAATGGCATCGAGGTGGCACGCACATGATCACTCGGGTGCGCCCGGGCCGTGAACGCCGCCGGCGTCCCGAGCCGGACGCCGAGCCCGGCGCGCAGGGCCGCACGACGCCAGGGGCTGTGCCAGATGGACTCGAGCTGACGCAACGGTCCGGGCGGGGCGACCGGTCGCCACCGGGCCGGACCGGAGATGGTCACCACCGCGTCCAGCGGGGTGCCTGCCGCCGCTGCACCGAGCATCGCGCTCGCCCCCATCGAGACGCCGACCCCGACGATCCGCCGGTGACCGAAGGCGTGCAGCCAGGCGACCGCACCCGTGACGTCGGCGCGTTCGGCGTCACCGAAGGTCGACCAGCCGCCGGATCCCCCGTGCCCGCGCAGGTCGACGGCCAGCACGGGCGCGACGTCGGCCAGGGCATCGGCGAGTCGTGCGTAGGAGGGTTTGCGCCGGTTCCCGGCGAAGCCGTGCGCGACGACGATCGCATCCGGACCGCCTCCCCCCGGCAGGTAGGTGGCCGCGAGCGGGGTGCTGTCGGCGGCGACGACCCGGGCGTCGACGTGGTCACGCGCGAACTCGCCGAGCGTGCCGCGTGTCTCCAGAAAGCGCCGCAACGGGCCCCTGCGACCAATGGGTGGGCCGGGCGGGGCACTGGGTGGGGGTTGGACGGGACGGGACACGGATGGCATGCTGCCATACGATGCGCCCCGGCAACGACGCCGTGCACTGACTCGGTGTCGCCTGTCCGGGGCGTTGTGCGTGACCGTGCACGACCCTGCACGACCCTGCACGACCCCATGCGGGTGGCGGCGGCCATCGGCGGAGATCGACGCGCGAGCGTCCCTGGCGAGGAGTGATGTGTGCACCTGTTGGTGCTCACCGACCGGCCCGGTGGCAGCAAGTCGCTGCTGCCCGCGCTGGAGTACCTCGATCACACCACCCAGGACGCACCGATCGAGAGCGCCTCGCTGCTCGGGCTGCGGGGATGCGACGTCGTCGTGGTCGATGCGACCCAGGACCTGCGTCAGGCCGCCGGCGCTTCCCGCGCCGCCTCGCTGCACGAGATGAGCCGGCCGGTCATCGTGGTCATGAGCGAGGGGGGACTCGCCGCCCTGAAGGCGACCTGGGGCTTCGACGAGTGGCTGCTGCCGCAGTCGTCGCCCGCCGAACTCGAGACGCGGCTGCGCCTGGTGCGCGAACGTGCCGCCAGCGAGGATGCCCGGCGATCCGCGAGCGTGGGCGACCTCGTCGTCGACGAGGACAGCTATCAGGTCCGGCTGCGTGGCCAGCCGCTCGACCTCACCTACAAGGAGTTCGAGCTGCTCAAGGCGTTGGCCAACGCCCCGAACCGGGTGTTCACCCGCGAACTGCTGTTGCAGGAGGTCTGGGGCTACGACTACTTCGGGGGCTCGCGGACCGTCGACGTCCACGTCCGGCGGTTGCGGGCCAAGCTCGGCCCGGAGTACGAGCAGATGATCGTGACCGTGCGGGGGGTCGGCTACAAGCTGGTGCCCCTCGGTCAGCGCGAGCGTCGTGGTCCCGAGGACGCCGACGCCGGTTGATCGGTCGGCCGCTCAGGCCGTCGGCGGCAGGCGCAGCGCGACGTCCTCCCACCGGGTCGTGAAGCCGGCGCCCGCGTAGAGCCGCACCGCGCGCTCGTTGGCGAGATCGACCCACAGGATCACCTCGCGACAGCCGATCGCGCGCAGGTGCTGCAGGCCGGCGGCCAGCAGCACGCCACCGAGCCCACGCCCCTGACCATCCGGGTGCAACGCGAGGTTGTAGACCTCACCGGCCGTCGCGCTGCGGCGCTTGAGCCAGTGGATGCCGTCGATGGTGCCGTCGGCCTCCTCGGCCACGAGCAGGTCCTCGGGCCGGAACCAGTCGAACCGCTGGCGGGCCCGGAGGCGATCGAGGTCCCAGCCACCGTCACCGGTGCCCGCGTAGGCACCGGCCAGGACCCGGGTGACGGCCTCGTCGTCTTGGGGCTGCCTCGACGCCCGGATGGTCACCCCGTCGGGGGCGGGTGGCACCTCGATGGGCGTGTCGAGGTCACGACCGAGCACGCCGAGGCGACGCTCGATCTCCGCCCCGGCGTCCCGGGCCGCCTCGAGGTCCGAGGGATCGACGTGGCGGACCCAGATCTGCAGGTCGGCCGCGGGCGGCAGGGCCCGGCGCAGATGCTCGAGCAGGGCCGGCAGCACCTCACTGAAGCCCCCGGCCGCCCGTCCCGGCGCGACGTCCCCCACGGATCGGCCGGGTCCGTCGGCGGCCACGACCGCGGCGTACCCGACCACCTGGTTGCCGCGCCGCGCGACCACCGGGTGCCAACGCTCGGCAGCGACCGCTCCCCGATGCTGGGCCCGCTGGAGGCGATCCCGCTCGGACTCGTCCACCAGCGGCACCCCGGTGGTGATCTCCTCCGCATCGAGCATCGCGATCGCCTCGCGCAGATCGGCGGCCGAACGCACCGAGCCGATCCGCAGGTCATCGGTCGTCGACGCGGCGTCGGGAGCACTCGGCACGGGGGATCCTGAGGTCGGTCAGCGCGCACACCGTAGGCCGGTTGGCGCAGGGGTGAGTGGCGGGTTACTCTTCCGCCGCGCTGCACACTGGGCGCTCTGGCAGTCTGGGGCCGCTAGCTCAACTGGCAGAGCATCGGACTTTTAATCCGCTGGTTGCGGGTTCGAATCCCGCGCGGCCCACGTTCAGCGTCACGCAAGGACCTGTGGAGCAGTTTGGAGTGCTCGCCACCCTGTCAAGGTGGAGGTCGCGGGTTCAAATCCCGTCAGGTCCGCGTCACAGCCGGTTGCGACCGGCTGTCGTCGTTCGGAGAGGAACCACGCTTCGGACGGCGGCGCGGTCAGGTAGCTCAGTTGGTAGAGCACACGACTGAAAATCGTGGTGTCGGCGGTTCGACCCCGCCCCTGACCACCTTACATCGGGCTCCTAGACCGTTCTAGGAGCCCGATGTCGCCTTTTATGGGTAGACCCTGAGCTCGCCTGCACAGCGCCACCATCCAAATCCATCCAAGTCTCGGCAGCCTCCTCGCGCACGTTCGGGCATCACTCGACCGATGGCACCGTTTCCCACGGCCGAGCACGCGACGACGAGTCACGATGTCGTGGACGCCATCCCGGCCGTCGTTCGCTGTTCGTGCTCACGCACGGGTGATGCTCCCGCCAAGCCTCTTCAGATCGTGGCATCACGGGCGTGTTCTCCAGGTCGCTCAGCCTTGGGTCTGGCGTGCGGCCCTCGTCGGAACACCGCGTTCGCGGTTCCGTGGGGTGGTGTCCGCGGGGGCCGACGGCACCCCACGGGCTCCCAGCGGATCGCTTCGTCGATGTCATCGCCGCCAGAAGCATCGACCACCCAAGTGGACGAACGGGTCGGCTGCGCTGCATCTCTTGCGCCGAGCATCATCGTCGTCCACGATGAAGGCACGCGAGCGCAGAGATCATCGTCCGGCAGAGCGACGACACGACGCCCGGCGACGAGGTCGAGGGTGACCGACCCGACGGTGACCGGCCACCGCCAACGGTCGAGGCGACCGTCGAGGCGGAGTTGCGTCGTCGGCTGACAGATGAGCTCGGTGGGCTGCGCGGGTCGCTGGAGATGGCGTCGCCGCTGGTGGTCTTCACCATCGTGAACCTCACCGACGCCGACCTCACGACCTCGCTGATCGCGGGAGGCGTCGCGGCGCTACTCGTTTACGCCGTGCGGGTCGTGCAGGGATCCACCACCCGCTACGCCCGCCATGGACTGATCGGCATCGCCCTCGGGGCGCTCGTGGCGACGTTCACCGGACGTGCCCAGGACACGTTCCTGCCTGGCATCGTGGAGAACGGCGTGATGGCACTGCTGCTCGGCGGATCGCTGCTCGTTCGCTGGCCAGTCGCCGGGTTCCTCGTCGGGACACTGCTCGACGATCCGACAGGGTGGCGTCGACACCCGGAACTGGTGCGGCTCGCGGACCGGCTCACCCTCGTACTGCTCGCCCCGCTGCTCATACGCATCGCCGTCCAGGTACCGCTCTACCTCGCGGAAGAGGTCGGCTGGCTCGGCCTCACGCGGCTCGCGCTTGGTTGGCCGCTCCACGCCGCCACACTCGCCGTCGTCCTGTTGATCCTGTTGCGCGGCAACACACCCATGCCGGACCCCGAGCAGGATCACGACGACGGCCTGGGCCCTCGCCGAACTGACACGGACCCCACGACGCCCCCACACTCGCCGAGTTCGGCAGGCAGGTGAGATGCGCGGCGGGCTATTGCCCGGGAGAACGCGCCCCGTGAGGCCGAAGCACTACTGCGAACAGGTGCTGAACCGCGCGACAACCGCCGTATGTGCACGATGCTCGCGAGCGCCTGAAGGACAGCACTGCTGCCGCATTGGTCTGGCTCTAGCTGTAATGCCCACGGAGGTTGTTGACAGTAGGTGAGGGCCTCGCCTGAAGTTCGGAGTGTCTGACGCTTCGAACGCAAGGAGGCCCTCGTAGCTCATCGTAATGCTCGTCTGACCGTGCACGGCAGGCGTCTGAGGAACAAGGCGGTTGCGGACATCCACCCGTCTGGCAGGAGCACTGACCGCAACGTCGTGGTCGAGGGCAAGCACAGCCGTGAGCCGAAAAGGCTCACTTGGACCACAGGGACGGAGCCGAGCTCAGGCCAGGTAGGCCCGCAAGGCCTCACGGACGATGTCTGACTTGTTGACCCCGTCGCGATCGGCGCGCTGCGCGAGCCGGTCAGCGAGCTGGTCGTCGAGCCGGGCGTTTGCTGTCGGGGATGGCCCCTCACGCGTCGCAAGGCGCGGACGGCCCCTCCCGATCGGGCGCACGTGAACCTGGCTGGGCGAATACCCCGCTTCGGCGTCATCTGCGAGATGCTCTGCAACCTCGTCGGTGACCTTGACTCTGCTGCGTCGGTGCTTGGACTTGTTCATGGTCTGGCCTCCCTTGGGAGGTAGCGCTCGTAGGCCTTGCGGAGCCTCCTTGCATGGATGACGATCTCGCCGTCATCGAGATCGTCGACGGTGATGACCTCCAACATCCGACCGGTGCGGTCGGGGCCGATGTAGCGCACGCCGTCGATGTGGTCCACGTTGGTCTCGACCGGACCGGCGGCCACCGCGTTGTCGATCGCGTGGAGTGTGTCCCGGTCAGCGATCCCGTGACGACGGGCGCTTTCCCTGATCTCCACCCTCTACCTGTCTCACACAAATCTCTTTCCGGATTGCCATCGGACCCTGAGTCCTGAAGCGTCTCGTCCAGGCGGGGCGAAGTCAGGCTGCGACAGCACAGCGGTTGCCGGCGTACTGCAGCGGTCGAACACCGGCCGCCATCGAGCCTCTGTATGGGTGCCACCAATCCGCTGGTTCCCGAATGTGGGAGTCCGTGCCAGCTCGGTCGTGGCTGCGTCGCCCGGCGTCATCTCGGTCGGCTCCATCGCCCTGCCCTTCGCTCGTCTCCGGGCGCAACGCCGGGCACCCCGGCGGTCTTCTGGACCGTCGACCCGACCCACGACGGGGCCGGCGGGGAAGCTGCCGTGCACCGGACGGGTTGCCGTGCATGTCGGCGTGGCTGCGGCAGGCTGTCACACGATCGTGCCGATCCGTCCGTCCACCTGGGAGGCACCATGACCCGCTCGACGACCTGCACGTTCACCAATGCACGCGACCAGCAGCTGGCGGCGCGGATCGAGCACCCCGACGGACCGGTGCGGGCCACGGCGGTGTTCGCGCACTGCTTCACCTGTTCCAAGGACCTGCGAGCCGCCCGCCGTCTGGCCCGGGCGCTGGCCGAACGGGGCATCGCCGTGCTGTCCTTCGACTTCGCGGGGCTCGGCTCCAGCGAGGGTGACTTCACCGCGAGCACCTTCTCCTCGGATGTGGACGACCTGGTCGCGGCAGCCGGCTACCTCGCCGACACCATCCGGGCTCCCAGCCTGCTGGTCGGCCACTCGCTCGGGGGAGCGGCGGTACTGACGGCGGCGTCCCGACTCGATGGCATCGAGGCCGTCGCGACCATCGGAGCGCCGGCCGACGTCAGCCACATCATCCACCTGTTCACCGACGACCTCGACACCATCCGCGAGCATGGCGAAGCGGAGGTCAGCCTCGCAGGGCGGCCCTTCACCATCGCGTCGAGCTTCGTCGACGACGTGTGCGACCAGCGGCTCAGCGCCACCGTGGGCCAACTCGACGCGGCGCTGCTGTTCCTGCACTCCCCGCTCGACAACACCGTGGGCGTCGACAACGCCCGGAAGCTGTTCGAGGCGGCACGCCACCCGAAGAGCTTCGTGTCTCTGGCCGACGCCGACCATCTGCTCACCGACGAGGCCGACGCGCGCTACGCGGCGGAGGTCGTCGCCGCATGGGCGGGTCGCTACCTCGACGCCATCACCGTGGACGGCGACGCGGGTGCGGCCGGTGACGACGTCGCGGCAGGCGACGCGGCTGCGGCGCCGGCCGCCGCTGACCCCGCCGAGCCGACGCCGGACGGGTCACCGCAGGCCCTGCCCCGCGGCGCGGGCTCCTACGACGATGCCGGTGCCGTCGCGCGCACCGGCGCGGGGCTCACGACGGCGGTGGCGTCACGTGGCTTCGCGCTGCTCGCCGACGAACCGGCCTCGATGGGTGGCATCGAGTCCGGTCCCACCCCCTACGACTACCTCGCCGCCGGGCTGGCCGCGTGCACGTCGATGACCCTGCGGATGTACGCCGACCGCAAACAGCTCCCGCTCGACGACGTTGAGACCACGGTCACGTTCGAGCGCGTCCACGCGAAGGACTGTGCGGACTGCGAGCACACCGACGGGCGGATCGAACGCTTCACCCGCACCGTGGCGTTGCGCGGTGAGCTCGATCGTGCGACCCGTGAGCGGCTGTTGTCGATCGCCGACCGTTGCCCGGTCCACCGCACTCTCGAGGGCCAGATCGAGGTGCGGACCATCGAGGCCGACTGAGAGCCGGCGGCTCAGGCCTCGAGGTGGGCCTTGAGTCCCCGCAACCCCTCGGCCAACGCCCCGTTCATCTGCTCGGCCACCGCATCCGGGGTCACGTCGGTCGAATAGACGACCAGTGAGCCCGACCCGTCCTCGAGGACGTCGACCGTCCCGAGGTGGTGCTCCACCGGGATGTCGCCACCGGTGATGCGGTACTGGAAGCGTCGCAGTTCGTCATCGGAGGTCACGATCTCCTCCTCGAGCTTCCCGCCGCCCTGCATCGAGCAGAAGCGGGCACCGCCCTCCGCACGACTCTCCTCGATCAGGGGAAACCACGTCGAGATCGCACCGGCGTCGGCCACGACCTGCCAGACTTCGTCGGGCGTGCGGTCGATGCGGGCGTGGTGACGGATGGTGGCCATGGTCTTCCTCCGATGGACGCTGGTGGCGGGCCGATCACGGCCCGAGGGGGACAACCCGCCGGGCCGCCGTGCTGTTCCTGCACCCTAGGGCTCGCCCTCACGTCGATTCCCCGTGCCACCGGCCACGGAGCCGTGTGGACCGCCGATGGAAGGCCGCCACGGTCGGGTGTGTTGCCTCTGCCACGACCGGTTCTGGAGGCATCCATGAGACGCACGTTCGTAGCCCTCGCGACGGGCGCACTGCTCCTGGCCGCCTGCGCCGGCGCGGCGGGCCCCGACGAGGCCGACGACGTCGACGGCACGGCGACCACGGATGAGGCACCGGCGAACTCGACCCCGGCGAGCACCGTCAGCCCGGGCGAACCACGCGAGCCGATCCGCGCGACCGCGGAGGGCTGTGAGCCGGGCGCGTTCCACTTCGAGCAGTCCGACTGCGATCCGGCGCACTCGATCCCGCTCGACGAGCTGGTGTCCGGCGGTCCGCCGCCGGACGGGATCCCGCCGATCGACGAGCCGGTCTTCGAGTCGATCGAGGCGGCCGGCGAGTGGCTCGAGCCGACCAGCCCGGTGATGGTCGTCGACGTCGACGGCGACGCCCGGGCCTACCCGCTGGCGATCCTGACCTGGCACGAGATCGTCAACGACGAGGTGGCCGGTCAGCCGCTGGTGGTGACCTACTGCCCGCTGTGCAACTCGGCGCTGGTCTTCGACCGGACCGTCGAGGGGCCGGACGGTGAGGAGGTGCTCGACTTCGGCACCTCCGGGCGGCTGTATCTGTCGAACCTGGTCATGTACGACCGCCAGACCCGCAACCTGTGGACCCAGTTCGAGGGCGAGGGCGTCATCGGCGAGGAG
>LFIK01000233.1_pt1 | contig 40318 bp, 37 predicted proteins | sample 643401 | NCBI WGS metagenome assembly LFIK01 (sample SAMN03777447, study PRJNA286221) | soda lake metagenome | biome: soda lake; feature: Kulunda steppe; material: water; isolation source: sample T5-Br brine of Lake Tanatar-5 | place: Russia: Kulunda steppe | collected 2010-07
AGCTGGCAATATCGTAGCCGAGCCCATCGCCATCTTCTTTCGAAACCCAGCGCACCCGCCGTGCAAGATCATCACGCCCATTCTGCCGCAGGATCTGCCGTTCATGATGAAACACGCGCTCTTCTCCAGCATAACCGAGAACGCGGTTTCGCGCGTCGCGGCCGGCCACGTCAAATCGCCGCGCAACACGGTGCATCTGCTCCACCTCTTCAGGCGGAGGCGTGTTGCGCTGGGTCGGCGCGATCCCTACAAAAAGCGCAGCCGGCTCGGCGATCTGGTGCTTTGGTTTATTGTGAAGCGCGATTTCCCATTCCGGGTTTCGCGCAAGCCATCTGGAAGCGGCTTCGGCCAGTGACATCTGAAAATTGAAGCGAGGCTGATAACCTTTGATCACAGGTAGCCCCAGCCCGATAAAGGCCGCTGACACATTGGAAAGCTTGAACTCGATCGAACCACGGCTGCGACCAATCTGCTCCTGCAGCGCTCGATTCTGCGCGGCCTTGTTGTAGCTGCGCCCCGACAGCTCATCGCTGAGCATCGCGAAATAGGCTGCGACCACGGCGTCGTTTTCAGCATCGGACCAATCGCCACCACTCATGATGCGATGCTATTTCGACGCTGATAGATCATGTCCGCATTCATTGGCATCTAAGTCTTGTACCCCACAGCCACGCAACTCGCATTCCACGCACCCATCATCATGTTTTCAGAAGGCTTGATACGTCTTCGAACCCCGGATCGGCGGCATAGATGCGTTCGAACTCGCTCCGAGCGCGAGCGCGCTGGCCGACCTGATCATAGAGTGTGGCCCGGTCATAGCGGATCTGATGCAATAGTGCCTCCGGCCGGTCCTTGCGACGGCGGTTGGCCAACGTAAACACGTCAATCGCCGCATCGGGCATGCCAAGTGCGGCCAGCGCACGGCCGCGATAAAGCAGGATCGCCGTATCAACGGGCGTTTCGTTTTCGACATGCACCGTGGCGTGCACCACACGGTCCATCAGCGCGCGGTCCGCTGGTGTATCCAGCGCCAGTTCCGCAAAGGACAACAGCACCACCGGATCGGTCGCATCAATCTGCAACAAGCGCTCAATATGGACCATGGAATCTGCGTGGCGGCCCTGAAGCTGTGCGATTTCCACCAGCGCCAACCGCGATCCACGCTCGCGCGGAAACACATGGGCGAAGATGTCGGATGTAATCGGCAGGCTGGCCTGCGCGGCGATCTCGTATTTGCCGAACAGCGCACCCAAGTCACCCAACCGGTCCAGCGCATGCTCGAAATGAACTTTGGCGCGGTCGAGTTCCTCGCGCCGGAGCCGGATCATGCCAGCCATCCAGGCGGCATCAGGCAGATCATGCGCCTCTTCCAGCGCGGAAAGCGCCGCGTCCTGATCCCCGTCATTCAGCGCGCGAATGCCGTCAATGAAGCGCTTTTCTTCCACAGGCGTCATCAGCCGCTGGAAGAACCCCAGTTTCAGCCGGTCGCGCTGCGGCACGGATGGTGCTGGAGCCGCCCCACCCCGCCCGCTTCGCTTGCGGTCATGAACGGTGTAGAACAGACCCGTCCCAGGCAAACCTGCTGTCGCCCGATTGCCGCGTGGGCTGATCGTGTATTTCGCGCCGCGCGGCCCAAACGACAGCGATGCATTCGATTTCGACAGGTTCAGCGTGACACCGGGGGCAAGGTGAACGCGCCGCCAGAAACGAAAAGCCATTAAGCGCCCCTCCGCTTGCTGACTTGGTGTTCGCGTTGATCAAAATATGCCCTATCACCTCTCAACAGTGCTGCATGCATCTCCTCCACCTCGGCCTGCCAGACGCGCTCCAGATCCGCCAGATCGTCAGCATCGCCAGGATGGCGCAGCTTCATCATCTGAACCAGCGCGCTCACATGGCGTTCAAGGCGTTGCACCCGGTGCTGCAGGTAGACGGCAGACAGACTCATTTTGACCACCCTGCCCGTTTGCGCAGTTGATCAATCGTGTCGATTGCGTCCTCAAGGGTTTTTTCGCAGCCGAACTTTTCGCGCTGGGTCATATTCGGGTTGCCCTTGATCGCAGCCAGCCCAGCCTCAAGCGAATGGCGAAGTTCCGCACCGCGATCCGGCCCATGCAGTGTCGCCTGTCCGATCAGCATCTGGATCATCATGTTCTGTGCCACCAGCTGGCCTGACAGGACTTCAATGTCTTCATTGCGTTTCAAATCTACCTCCTGTTAGCGCGCGCCTGCGCATCTGTGCGATCCCCTTATCAGTGCTGAAACAAATTCACGCGGTGCCATGCCAGCCGCACCCGAACTTCGTCATTCATCCTGCGTAGCCGCATATCTGCACCAACCCCGGCCAATTCCCTGTCAGTGTCGGCCAGCCTTGCTGAAATCAGGATGCGGCCATCATCAGAAAATGAAATAAGCCCGGCATCAAAAGCCGCATCCAGCGTGGCAACCAGCAGCAACCCGTTATGTACATTCAGACGTTCTTCATCACTTTCGCAGCTGGCCCAAGGCACGATATGGCTCGCGCGCAGAAGCGTTGGGTTCTTCACCCCAGTAACGGCACAGGATTTCTCCCAATAATCCATCAGGGCGGACCGGAAAACATTCTGACCGATCCGTTCCTTGCGCAGCCTTTCAACTTCTGTTGTTGATGGTGTCTCGCGCAGCAGCCGTTCGAATTCAGCCAATGGCTCATTCGGCAGGGATCTAGCCAGCGACCAGATGCGCCCGATGAGACGGAAAAGTTCGCTTGCACTAGGGGCGATGAAGCAATCAAACCCCTCGTGGGCAAAAGGTGCTGAATTCAGCTCATCTGATAGTTCACGGCCAACGCCCCGATGCGATGTACCAACGAGGAAAAGCCCCTCATTATCGGCGCTAAGAACCAGTCTTGTTGGTGCGGCATGTGCCTGAAACACAAGCCAGCCATCGCTTTCACCCAGCGAAATCGAAAACCCCTGATCGAGGGCAGATTTTTCAAGGCGGTTGCGAAGACTCAACTCCATGGCCCTAAGCTCCTACCCGCTTCTCGCGAGGAAACGTTGCAAAAACAGCCTAGCTTGGGAAAGGCGACTGTTGGTGCCGAGAGGTCGCTGGTGAAACTGGTTGCATGTGCCATCAGGGTCTCGTGCGAACGGCGACGGCATCACTGGTTTCGAAGAGCTTATCGACAGTGGCGCTGTCAACGCCCGCGTCGATCATCAACTTCTGCAATTCAGCCATCAGGGTCGAATCTTGCAGATCCTCTATGGCCACATCTTTATATATTTTTTTGGCTTCTGGCGCCCCCATCTCCACGGCGGAATTGAACATATGGACTGCTTGGGATCGGATGTCAGCTGTGAGGTCTTCAGTCGATGTCTTGTTTCTGTAGCGTAAACGAGCAGGGGGGCTTTCTGTCCAGTGCTGCAAGAACTCAGCAACCATTTGATCGCCAAATTTCTCTCGGTGCGCGGCCAGCTCCGCTTTCATCTGCTGCTGAAATACCAGTGTTAAAGCTGCCAGTTCATCCAGCTTTTTTTCGAATAACGCTTTATCCTTTCGAAGGATAACCCGACCGCGCCCTTTCCAGTCGTAAACGAAGCTCTTTTCTAGCTCTGCGCGTTCTCTTTTCAGGTCAACTTCACTGACCCTGCGTGTTTTATCGCCGATTTCGACCTCCAAACTTTTCTTGGGATCGATCGGAATTTTCAAAGAGGCTTTGATGCCATCGCGCAACGCACCATCAGCGATCTTCTGAAACTCGGCGGGCAGCTTGATTGTCCGGGTGCTGAACAGCGCATTGGTAAGCGTAACTTCAACAAACTGCACCTCTGATCGAAAGACGCGCAGTTTCCGGGTTAAATCTACAGGGTCGGGCGGGTTGGCCTTCAGGTTTTCTTCGGTAGCCTCTGCCTTTTGGGGTGTAAGCGCCTCGGTTCCGATTTCCTGTTGTGATGCGTCAAGCGTGTCCTTTCGAGAGGCTCCTGCAGCGACTGCCAAGGTGCGGCTGGCCCCTTCGCCAAGAACGATCGCGTTCGGGTGTTCTGGCGAGGTTGACCCAGCCTCGATATTGCGGCTGACAGGTGCATAAATCATTGTTTGATTGTCAGAAATGATCACACCAATCCTGATGCCCGCTTGTTCCCGCAAATCGAAATGGGCCTCCTTGCTGGCCTTGCGGATCAAGGTCAGTGCAGCTACGTCGCCATAGCCCATCCGATAAACTTCCGGGTCGGCATCAAGGATGATGGTCAGCTCCAGCGAGGGGATATCGGCAAACCGCCGCCACAAGGCCTGTGCAACTGGGGTGGTCATGCCGGGTGCGATGACTGCAAGTCTATGCTTGGCGTCCTGGATCAGCCCGATGAGTGCTTCATCACTGGCAGAGGTGAAGGTGCGGTCCATCTTCAGCCCCCTGTCATGCGGTCAAAGGCTTCGAGGACCAGTCGCTTTGTGCGATATTCATCGTAGAGATTCATTTCCTTGGCCTTCAGACCACGGAAGGTCTCTGACGGATAATCGGTGCCCTTGAGGTCATGTGGGTCGAGCACATAGCGCAGCTCGTCCCGTGACAACCCGTATTTCTTGGCGAAAAAGGCATCCAGTTCCGCCCGCAGCTGCGCCCGCCTGTCAGGGTCGAATGCAAAGGGTGCGCCGCTGTGCCCTAAGTCTTCGGCCCATGGGCGCATGGCGTGGCTGGTATAGGTGAGTTCGAGGACGGCGTTAGAAATGATTTTGTAATCAATTTCAGTCAATGCATCTGGAATGATGCAGGGAAACTGTTCGACAAAAAAGAAACTCAGGTTAATCCCGCCTACTTTCTGACGAGCAACATAGTCAGTGATTAAAGACGACGACATCGCTAGGAAGGCTGCCCCTCTCTTCGGTTCGTGTTCATTCCCTCTAATGAGAAACAGGCTATCCCCAGCGCCGTGGCTGGGAAAAACATTGGTAATCCATGTTCTTTCGTCTGTCTGACGACCATTCCTTCTCCAGCTAATCGTCCAAGATGCCTTCTTCCTCTCAATCAAATCCCCCGACAGTTCCAACCAACGCCCACCATAATCCTTGATGAAGGCCAGATCATCCTGGTCGAGTGGGGTGTAACGCTGCATCTCGACCCCGCGAGGCGCAGAGTCGCTGAGCCATTTTTGCAGACTACGACCTACAACGCTGGATGAGGTGGCCTGCGGACCCAGAACCGCCGCCAGATGCGCCTGAATATCCCGCAACGATGCAACGGGGTTGTGCGGGTTCAGGCCCGGTGTTGACCCCAGAACCCATTCTGCCAGCACCTTCAGGCAGCCTTCGGCATCATCTTTCCGATAGGCCGATTTCAGCCTTATGGGCACGCGGGATGCCCGCAGGTCAACTTCGTCTTCGGGCACCCAATAGCGTGGTGTGGGTTCGAAAGTAGGGTCCTGCTTTTCGGCAAAGGTGACATCCCGCACCCCCTGTTCCTCGTCCTCGCCCTCATAGGTTGCCCAGCGATGATCATAGTGGTGGATCATCTTGGCCTCATACAATGGCACGTAGCGGCGACCATCCGAGTGCTCCCAATCGGTGCCGTTGCGCACAAAGCCAATTTTTTCAAGGTCCTCTGTGCCGCGGAAATACCCACTGTCGTTCGACATGTGAAACATCGTCTGAAAACTTATCCCCCAAGGGTTCTTGTCCCCTTCAGGATGATCAGGGCGCTCTTCGACCAGAACGGGGGCCTTGGAATAAAGCTTGGCTGTCAGTTCGGCATCGGCCCGAGAGCGGAAGACGGGGGCTGTTTTCGTATTGGGATTGATCGCGGCAATCTGTTCAGGCGAGAGCGTGAAGCGGCGCTCTTTTTCTTCATACATCGTCGTGTTTTGAAGAAAGAAAGCGAAATCTGCCTTGTCTGATGGCCCTATGGCAAGGATCGAAAACTTCATGCGGCTATCGACGGCAGGAAACAGTTTTTCTCTGTTCTCGAAGTCAATGATCGCCCGAAGGCGCTTGCTTGACACCAAGTCCCCAAAGAACGCGCTGGTGGAACTGTCAGTGGCGATCCCAGTCGGAACAATCATCCCGGCACGGCCTGTAGGGGCATCTTGGCGGCCTTCAGTATCGGAAACAGCCTTGGTGTTCCGCCGTGCCAGACGTGAGAAATGCTCAGCAAAGAGAGCATAGGTGTTTACATCTCCCACGCCGGAAAGGGGGAAACGCCCTGTTTTCCGGACGAAGAAGCTGGCTGCTTCTGCCGCACGTTTGGCGGCTTCGAACTCAAGAAACAAGGTATGTTCAGGCGTTCCGGTCTCTGCCCCGGATAGTGCTTTGATGAGTTTGTCCCGTGCAGCCTTGTTCTTGGCCGTGGCAATAGCCGTATCACGCGATGCGAAGAATTCCTGTTCTTGAAGCTTGATACGTTCCCAAGGCGGATTTCCAACCACTGCATCAAACCCACCCCGTGCCATGACTGCCGGGAACGCCAGAGGCCAATGCAGGGCGCTGTTATTCTCGGAAACACTGGCGGCGTTTTCGAGCAGGATATCAGAACGGATTGTCCCAGTGACAGCTTCCCACATCGCCCCAGTGGTCGGCACAGGCAGGTCCACCAATGTGCGGGGTGTTGGGGTCTCGCCCACCTTGGGGGTGAAAAACGCCGCCACATACATGTCACAGGCCAGTTTCAGGCGTTGCCACTGATCCGAGGCCTCATAGCGGGCAAAGGCCCGGGCCTTGGCTTTCACATCGGCCAGCGTATTTTCGGGCATGGCGGCGATCTTGCGAGCGCCGTCGACAATTTCAGCTGGAGCCGCGAGGGTTTTGATGAAACCTGATGCGGCTTTGCCGTCCCGTTCATCCTTGTTCAGGCGCTCATAGGCTTTTGCGACAGCTTTGTCGTCGCCTGACATGGCTGTGTAGGCATCATCCGGGATGCCGGCCTTGATCATGTCATAATCAAATATCCCGATCAGACTGTCCCCGCATTTAATACGGGCATCAAGGAAGGACAGAGGTTTTCCGGGCTCCAAGGCTTCGATCCAGAGGGCAACCTTGCACAGCTCAACCGCCATGGGGTTACGGTCGGCCCCATAGATGCAGGTCCCCACAACCTCTCGCAAAGCATGTTGGAACACCTCTTGCGAAATCGCCCCCGGCATACGGTGGCGGGCGATACGACCTGCGGCACGGCGCGCCGCCCCCAGAAGAAAGTGACCTGAACCACAGGCAGGGTCGATCATTGAGAGCTTCAGGATTTCAGCAACAGGATCCTCCGGGTTGCGCGCCTCTGCCGCGTCCAGAACCGGGTCCAGCGTTGTATCGAGCAGAAGTTTGACCAGAGAGTCGGGCGTGTAATAGGACCCTGAGACTTTGCGGGCATTGCCCTTGGTGGCATCCCCTTCAGCAAAGGTAAAATCACGAGCTTCAAGGTTCAGTTCCGGGGTGAGCTCCAGAAGGCTTTCATAGACCGAGCCCAATTCTTCGGTTTCCATGTCCCGCCAGTTGACCTTGGTCATCGCCTGACCTTCAGGCCGGAACCAGGCCACATGCCAGATGGCTTTCAGGAAACGCTTGTTCTCAATTTTGCATATCCCGAGATGTTCAAGCTTGTCAGGATCAAACAGGCCGCCAAGGGCAACCAGTCCCAAGGCAGGCTGACCTTCGGAAAGTGCTTTGAATAAGGATTTCATGCCCTCCCAGGCATCAATATTCTTGTCGAGGGAGGCATTGCGCACACAGCGCTCTCTCAGGCGGTGAAGCGAATACCCCCCGAGATAGGCTCTGCGCGCCCCGTCAGTGGTGTTGGGAGCATGCAGAAGTGCGCGATCCTCTGCCGCAAAAAGGAAGATGATGCGATAGACTAGGCGCAGCAATTCTTCATAATGGGCTTGCCGTTTCAACTCACCCGACTGAAGCCTGTCCCGAAGACCCGTGTTATAGGGATGCTGAATAAAACCACGCCCCAGCTCGATCAGGGCTGCCTCCACCCCCAAACGCAGATAATCCTTGGCAGCAGCCCCATCGATACGACTGCGTTCTTTCCAGCGCTCCAGGATGCAGTCAGAAGGGCTGGTTCCCTCCACACCAAATCGGGACGCATGCAGGATCAGCCACACGGCCGAAAAATCGGGGAAGAGCCCCTCAGTGAAGATTTTCTCGAAATTCACTTCGATCCAGGCGGGACGGGTCAGACTGGCATTGTCGCGCATGATGCGCAAAACACTGCCATCACAGGTGATGCCCCAGAGCGCATCCTCGTCAGCATTCAGGTATTCCTGCAAAAGCTGGGTCGCAGAGCGCTTGCGGCTCTCATCTCCAAATTGTGCAAGCGCTTCATCGATGCCGGGTTTCCGACTGTCAGCCGGGGGCGCAGGAGCAATGATGACAGGGATCCGACCATTCTCAGAAGTAAAATTGATCGGGAACGACCGCTCTGCGATGGTTATCGGGGAAGATTTTGCCAAGCTCTTGAAGCCAAAGCACTCCGACAGCAGGCTTTGAACAAATCCGATGGGCGCTGATATATTGGCGTCCCTGCTCGCCTCGAAACTCTCCCAATGCGCATGTGCAATCTGGTAAAAGCGCGCGATCTCATCACGCAGCTTCAGCCCTTTGGGGCTGGCATATTTTTCATCACTTTGCTCAGGGGCATCTCCAGCAGCAATTTGTGCAATCAGATCTGTCGGCAACAACCCACCGACGACTTCAATCGCCGCAAAATCCAGACGGGCTGACCGGCGCGATTGCTTACGTCTTTTTATCATTCTCGCCATGATCCTACCCTTACAGCCCCGGCATCAGCACATAGAAACCAATCACATCGACAGGCGTGATGGCAGTGACCTTGACCTGACCCTTCGACCCAAGGGCCTGACGCACGCGGACATGATCCTTGGCCAGAACCTCCGAGCGTTCATGGGCAAATTGATCCAGCGCTGGCCGCAATTTTTCCAGAGAGTTGAGAGCCCGGTCAATCTGGCTCTGACGCATGCCAGGATCGAGGTTTTCACCAGCAGGATCGAGAAGGGCAAAAGCCTCCTGGTTCCATTTCACTGGCGTACCTGAAGATGCACTGAAGGCAATGGCCGCGGATTCTTCGGCCATCGCAAATTTGGGTCCGAGCTTTCCTCTGGAATCGATCCGGTGACGCACCCTCAGCAATGCAAGCCAGGTCACCTCTTCAACCTCATCACTCTCCCAGGCCCCCAATCGTGGCAAAGTCGCCAAGGCGTCCTTGTCAGAAAATTCATCCAGAGCCTGTTCAAGGAATGTTTCGGCCAGAACAGAGGGGAGCGCATGAGCCCGGTGAACTGCGATCGACCCGCTCGGGGGCCGTGCTGCAAAGCCGACTTTCAAAGGCTTGATATCTGCATCCTCGATCAAGCTTTCAGATATGAACCGCTCTTTGATATGGTCGGGCACAAGATGCAAAGCCACCTTATAGGCCCCGGATTTCAGGGGCTCCAAAGGCTGTCCCAGACGTTTCATCGCCTGGAACACAAAACGCTCGGTATCTTCATATCCCCCCAGTGCTGTCTGGGTTGCCTCCCATTCGAGCGCCACCTCTTCGGGTTTGAGAGAGTTCTGGGCAAAAATAGTGCGGGTCTTTTTCTCCTGCTCTGACGCATTGGTCCAGGCAAGTTCGATCTGTCGGGCTTCCTCTGAATCCGAGAAATCGAGATCAAGAGCCATCTGCGTCTGGCCCCTTGCTCGCAACATCACCTTGGACAGGAGAGCCTTGGTCAGCGAGCCTTGATCATCAGGCATGGGCACCCGAACGCCTGTCTGTTTGGCAATTGCTTCAGCCTTGCGAATGATGACCTCAAGGACAGCCCCATCCACCGGGTTATTCTCGCCATACATCAGCACAGATCGGACGACGGGGGCTTTTTGACCAAAACGGTCAATCCGGCCTTCCCGCTGTTGATGGCGTGTCGGGTTCCAGGACAAGTCATAATGGATAACAGCATCAAACCAGGCTTGCAGGTTGATCCCTTCTGACAAACAATCGGTGGCCACCAGAATGCGGTTGTCATGGCCGCCCAATTCCTCGACGCGGAGTTCACGCTCTTCAGAAGGCATGGAGCCTGTCACCACTTCGACAACATGCTTTGTGGCAAATTTCTGGAGAGCTGCACCGATCTGTTCGGCCGTTGCAATGTAGCGGCAGAAGATCACGGGAGAATGGCCGTTCTTCAGCAGATCCTGTAATGCCGTGATAAGAGCTTTGAATTTCGGGTCTTTCTCAACTTCAGCAGAAAGCTTGTCAGCCGTCGCGATCAGGGAACGCAGGCTTTCATCCTCAATCCCGACACCGGGTTCCAGATCGTTTTCTGAAAGCTCTTCATCATCGAGGGTCTGGGCAGAGAGTTCACTTTCCGAGATCGCATTTGGATCAAGCTGGGCGCGGGTCTTGAGCGCCCGGGCAGCAGCGGCGGGGCTTGACCCCACACAGCGCATCAGCGCAAGCGTGCCCCAGAATGCGAGGCGCTTTTTGGCCTCACCTTCCACAGACTCAATCACCTCGGCGCAGTAATCCAGAATTTTGCCATAAAAATCCTCATATTCCCCAGTGAGACGATAGGGGAAGTTCGAACTTTTATGTGTCGGAAACAGGCCCGGCTCTTTCCAGGCATCAATATCAGCACGACGGCGCTGAATGAAATGTCCCGCCAGCCTTTCCCGCAGCTGGCGCTGCCGATCCCCTGTTGCATCTTGAAGCCCGGCAAAATCCCGATCCAGCAATCCCAAAAGATTATGGAAAGCCGTCTCATCCCCTGAATGCGGGGTGGCCGTCAAAAGCAGGATGTTGCGCTCTGGATCATCGGCCAGCGATCGGACCAATTCATACCGCCTCTGACGTCCACGCCCTGCACTGACTGCAGAATGGGCCTCATCGACCACTACCATATTCGGGCAAGCCCGTTTGAAATCAAAAAACCGCCGCTCACTTTTGATGAAGTCCATCGAGACCACTGTGAAGGGATAGGCTTCAAAAATGGACACCGTGTTGGGCAGATTGCGTTCCAGCCGGGCGGCCTCTGAGGCTGTTACAGGGGTAGCCGGGATCGAGAACTTGCTTTCCAGTTCACTTGTCCATTGCTCCACCAAATGCGGAGGGCAGAGAACAGTGAACCGGTCGATTTCACCACGGTCGAGCATTTCGCGCAGGATCAACCCGGCTTCAATCGTTTTGCCGATCCCCACATCATCGGCAATCAGAAGCCGGATTACATCCTGGCGCAGGGCCATCATGAGAGGGGCAAGCTGGTAGGCACGGGGTTCAAAATTGATCCGCCCTGCCGCACGAAACGGTCCGGCGCCTCGACGCAAGGACAATCGCAGCGCATCCCGCAGAAGCTGCGCCGCATCTCGCCCCCCGATCTTGTCGCTCGGCTGGGGGGGCGCAAAACTTGCGTAAGAAACCGGGTCTGCTTCCAGTTCAGGAATAACGGTTTCCAGATCCGCCTCAGATCCCGAGAGCGGGCGCAGGGTCAAGGCGTTGGAGCTATCGACGACCACCCATTCCCGACCTCTGGCACGCACCAATTCACCCGGAGAAAACTGCTCTGCAACACCCATGGATTAGTCCTTCAGCGCGGATTTGAGGTCATTGATAACCTGATTTTTCAACTCTGGGGCAGCCGGAAGAATGAAAAGACGCACACCTTTTGCTTCAAGTGCTGCGCAGAGATCATCTGTGACCAGCCCCTCTTCCAGTGCCACAATGCGCTTCTTGCGCCAGAATAACGGAATTTCAGTATCGGCAATGATCAAGGGGGCCGCCTCATGAGGTGGCAGTCCTGTATCAATATCCAAGTTGCCCAGAGAGCCATTCACGGGGACAGCCGACTCTGCATCCTTGCCCGATCCCGAGAACGGTGCGGGATCTTTACGGGTTTCCTCAGGTGCCGAGGTCTCGCTGAAGGCAAGACGCAAGAGCATCTTTTGCATCTCGTCATCCCGGCGCTCGATATGCTCATGGTCAGGCTGGTTAAAATAAGACAGCACACAGCGATAGCAGCCGGCCACACAATCGACACCATTCTTCTCGACGAGCTTTGAGGGGTCCTTATGTCGGTTGTCGAATGAGGCAGGATCGAAATGCATGATCTCAAGCGCCTTTTTGGCGACAAGGGCTATGCTGTTTTTCTCAGACAACATCTGGCCCAAGGCCCCTGCCCCACCCTCTGCTGCTTCATAAAACAAAAGCGCGCGGCGTTCCTGACGAGATGGGGTGGGCTCGACTAGAATCTCACCTTCCTCCAGCTGGAAGACAGCTTCCATGCCACGCGCCAGGGCATGCTGCAGCGTGGTGAGTGTCTTGTCCGCGCGTTTTCCAAGATCCGAGAGCCAGGCATCATCAAACCGGATCAGCAATGCATTCTTACGGTCTTCGACCAGGGGGACGATGAGCTGTGTCAGCTTTTGTGGGTTTGGGTCTTTGGGATCATCCTCTTTGGGTTGTCCGACCCAGATGCCAGTCTTGGGGTTAATAAAAAAGCCAACCTGGGATTTGTCTGACCGGCGCCGAAGCCCCTTGTTGATCCGGCTGATATACGCCGCTTGCGCATAATCGATCTTGATGATCTCACCATCATCATCCCCGACCGTCATGGATGCTGTGTAGCTGGATGCATCAAAGGCAAAAGTGGTCTGGATTTCAAACCCCTGACGCTTGCGCTCTTCATCATTTGACGTGATGCGCTCGGCTTGACGGGTGCCGACATTTTCGATGCGGTAGAGATTGGTCAAGGAATGGGATTTGCTCAGGGCAGTATTGCACACATGACAGCGTTCCGGGTGTTCCCCATCATGGCTCGCCCCACAGGACGGACAAAGGGCGCGTGATTTTGTGCTGAGATAGCCGTCATCGCGATCTCCTGCTTCTTTGAGAAGCGCGCGATCCACCCGGAATGCACGGCCCTCATGATAGACGAGGCTCTGCGGACCAAACTCCGAGATGGCGAGAAAGCGAGCGCGCTGAATATACCGCTGACTTTTGCCATCATTGCCACCCTGAACATAGGCCATCAGTGGAAGACGGGGGAAGTTATACCCAGGCAGGAAGCCTTCCGTGGCAAGATAGCGGTAGATGTAGAAATCATTGTCCTTGTTGGACTGGTTCGAGAGCAAAATGGACCGTTGGAATTCCCCCATACGACGACGGTCTTCAGCGGCTTTCCGTTCCTGAGGGAAGATCGTGTAATCCTTGAGCGTCAGGTCTGCCAGGTAGATGGCGCGTTCGGCAGCTTTCAAAAGGTCACGCCAGCGATCGAAAGTATCATTGAAGCGACCAGGTGCCTTTGTCACGATGCCTTCAGTCACGAAATCCTGTGACTTGAACCAGCGCGGATTATCGCCGGCATAATCCTTTTCGAGGGCAGTCAGAACAGCTTTGATGAGGGGCCTTGCCTGTGCCGCAGTGCGAGGATCTGCTGCAATATCACGGATTTCAGGCAGAAGTGCTTTGGCCGGATCGGACAGGTCAAGATTGGCCTTAATATTCTTGTCCAACTCGATATTGTCAGCTTTGAGCTCCATGCCCAAAGACGCCAGCCATTCGGCATTCAGATGGCTTTCAACCAGATCACGGTTTTTGAGATCGATCGAGGGCGGCACAACAATACCGTCGACCAGATCGGTCTTGCGATCGAAAAAATACTGATCATGGGGGCTTTGCGCCGCACAATAGGTCAAAATTAGGGCCGCCTGCCCGCTTCGACCAGCGCGCCCACTGCGCTGCGCATAATTTGCGGCCGTGGGTGGCGCATTACGCAGATAGACCACATTCATGGCGGAGATATCGACCCCGAGCTCCATGGTCGGAGAACAAAAAAGCGTTGGCAGGAAGCGGCTATCCTCCCTGAAGTTTTTCAGGGCTTCCTGGGCCTCCACCAGAGATTTCTGGTCTTCCTCACCATAGCGAAAGCGCATCTCCCGCAATTCTCTCAGATCGCCTTCCACTTGGGCCGTATGTTCACGTCCTTCAAACCCGAACAGCGTCTGTCCTCCGCCATCGAGCATCTCGGAGACCATCTGGTAAACGCCAACGAAATAGGTGTTACTCAGCTCTGCATCTTTCAGGGTTTCATCGAGGGCAAAGCGCACTGTTGATCCGGCCAGCCGCCACCCCATCCCGAAGGGCCCGGCGTCTTTAATGACAGAGCCATAATTTTCCGAAGCCTTCAGCAGACCGTCCAGAACCTCTGGCACCTCTTTGAGATCGATACGACGCCCTGCAAAAGTGAGGTCCCGCATTTTGCGCCCGATTGCACTGGTCGGGCTGCCTCTCAAGAGCCTGTCTTCATCCTTGTTCTTCATGTCTTTCCGCTTGGGCGGTTCGGTCATGAAGATCGTTGAGGTGACGGTCCGATCCTCGTCGATATTCCAGGGTGACTTGATCAGGTTATGGTTTTTGCCAACCAGCTCTTCGAGCTTCAATCGATTAAGGGCGGCACAATCAACAGCCAGACCTTTGCGCAAATGATCATACAGAGCCTTCAGGGCTGCACGTCGTTCTTCTGAACTGGCATGATGGAGAATGGGGAATGCCTGGAACTCTTCGGCATCTGCTGCAATGTCATCGAGATATTTATATTGGGCCGAAAGAAGGCCGAGCTGTTCCAGATTGGGGTTGGTGTAGCGCCAACCTCTGCGCTGATCAATCCAGAAGAGGTGCTGAAGGTTTTGACGCAAAATAGCTTCAGCCTCATTGCGCCGCTCTCCCTTCACACCTGTGTTGAGCAACCATTCAGACGCACGCCCTGCAAACTCAGGTGTAGCCAGAAAGCCGAGGGCTTTTTGTACTTCTTGGCCGATATTGGCTTCATCAAGCGATCCATTTGGAGCTGTGCGCAATGCGCTGATAATCGCACCACGCAACATGGTCACAAAGATGAAGTCATTGAAATGCCCTGCCTGCAGGGCCGCATCCTGACGGTTATCCGTGAAGGCAAGAAGCTTCCGGGAATGGTCCGCAATCGTGGATTCAGGCGCATTCATCCAGCGCAAGACCGTGGACAACAAGATGGTCGTGGCCGAGCTTCGGCTTTCCGCACTGAGAGATGCAAGCTTGTTGATGTCGCGGGCGGTAGAGTTGCTGGTATCGCGACAAGACGGGCAGAACCGGTATTTTCCTGGCAGAAACCAGGTCTGGCGCGATCCCGCATGTGCTGTTCCATCTGGCAGGACAGAATATTGCTGTGCCCGCTTTTTCCGATAAGTGGGTTTCAGGCGTTTTTCGCCATTCGGTCTCTCTTCAAGCCAGGCGTCCGGATAGTCTTCATCTTTACCGGAAAAACTGAACTCACGGTCATCTGGCTCGGGCATCAGAAAGCCCCAATCAGCCCCGTCATCCTGTTCATCCCCCTCAACAGGGATATCATCGATCTCGCGCTTCTCAAAAATCTCTGTGCCCTCCCTGCTGCGCAGGGTCACGGGATGGAATTCTTGCCCGCAGCTTCGACAAAAATGCGTGGGATAGAGCCTCTCCTGGGCATCATTCGGGTTAAAAAGCTGACCACTGAAGGTCACATCGCGTTCACCTTCGGCACGCAGGGTCATGTAGAGCCTGCCTGCACCTGCAACGAACTGGTGAAGCTTGAATGCAAAAAGTGGGGAATGTTCCTTGCTGCCTTCCACGCGATCCTTTTCCGGGATCGAATAGCCAATCAGCGCTTCGCGCAGGGCCTGGGCACAGAGGTCTTCACTGAGCCCACAATCTTCTGCCAGCGTTTGAGCAGCCTCCTCCAGGGAAACGGGTTTTGCCCGTTCGGGTTTGGTTTCGACATTCTTAAGGCCAATCCTCGTTTCGACCCAGATCGCGAAGGGATCGTCAAAAAACTCTGAGTTCTTGCGCCCAATGGCCACATTCCCTTGCGCGGCACCCTCCACGGCGGGCTGCAACCCTTCAAGGCCCTTACCTCCGATTTTCAGGGGGTTTGTCACCCGTTTCAGGGTTTCTGTGACAACCGCATCTGGACCAATATCTGCACCAAAGATTTGACTGGCGATGCGCGCCACAGCTTCGTTTTTTTCGTGCTGCGCCCCTTCTGAGGCCATCGTCGCAGATGTACCGATGCACAGTGGAGGTGATTTCGGATCACCGATACGTGCCCGCAGCCGGCGCATCAACATGGCGACATCAGCACCTTGCCGGCCCCGATACGTGTGTAATTCATCAAGCACGATGAACTGAAGACCCTCACAGTTTTGCAATACTTTGCGGTCCAGGTCATTCTGACGGGTCATCAGTAGTTCGAGCATCATGAAATTGGTCAGCAAAATATCAGGCGGGTTAGCCTTGATACGCTCACGGTCCTCGCTGCTTTCTTGCCCTGTGTATCGGGCATAGGTAACCAGCCCATCTCGAGGCGACCCCAGATAACCTTCGAGTTCTTTTGCCTGACTATTGGCCAGTGCATTCATGGGATAAATGACGATGGCGCGGGTCTTTGCCCCACCCCCAGCTTTCTTGTCCCGAATGGCAGCATCGATGATCGGGATGAAAAAACACAGAGATTTACCAGACCCTGTGCCAGTCGTGACTACATAGCTCTGACGGTCTTTGGCAAAGCTGATGGCTTGTTCCTGGTGCTTGCGCAGCTTCAGGGTTGGATCACCCTGTCCAGGTGGCCCCCATTTATCTTTGAAGACTTCGGCCGCCTCCGGCTCGAGAACCCCGCCATTCACGAAGTCGCGGATGGATCCCCCAGAAGCATAATGTGGATTGATCTGCAGAAGTGGTTCCGGCCAGAAGCGCTTGTCGTCATAGAGAGCATTCACCTTCGCGGAAATCTCAGGTGACCGTATCTTTGTGAAAGAGCGCGAAAAGGCTTTGTATTGATCGATGACAAAGTGGTCCAGGTTGAACACGTCCATTAGGTCCGCTCCTTCTTCACTGGAACCGCCCCTTGGTTCAGTAGAACAATCTGCTGATCCTGCGGCCGCCGCACCGCTGGATCCGTATCAAGGCCAAGGCGCTTGAGCGTATAGAAGAGCAGCGCACGCCGCACAGGGATATGCGCCCTGCCCTCTTCCATCCCGTAATCCATCTCGATTGCCCGCCGCTGTGTGGACGAGAGATCAGGATGTGGGCCAATCTCGAGCACAACTTCGTTATGCCAGTCGGTATCGGCCTGAGAGTCTGACGTGACAGGACCTTGCTTGCCGATCTCGACGATCCGTGACAGCAGGAAATCCTTAAAAACCTGATCGTTCTGGCAGAACGCGCGTGCATGCCAGCGGAACCCGTCAAACGCCAAGGCATGCGGCTCGATCCAGCGCGCGCTGGGCTCGGGCCGGGACATGGACTGATAGGTGACATTCAGAGCCGCCGGCACGTGGATCGCAGTGAGCACGTCGCGCAAGGTTTCTGCGGCCACGCCCCGCGCTGGCGTCGGCGTCGCACCATAGCTTGGAAACATGCTGATCCAGCTCAACTCATGAGAGACCAGCCCCTGCTCCACGGCACGCAGCTGCGAGAGGTATTCGTCGGCGCTGGGCGTGATGAAGTGCGGGGTGAAGTTGCGTCCCCTGACATAGGCCCGCTGGCTCTTATCGTAGATGAGGTTGCGCTTCCACTTTTCCGCGTAGCCAGCCAGATCCAGCGAAGCCTGCTGGAGCGAAATGCCGAAGGTACTGATCAGGTCAGCGCGGTTGATCCGCCCATGCCAGAACACCCGAAACTCGATGAACGCATGGCGTCGCTCTGCGCCCCAGTTTAGCTGCTTGGCCTTCTTGCGTGGCACATCATCCCTTTCCTCACCCTCCCCCAATATACCTAATAATTAGTGGGTCGCAATAAATTGATTCAGAACAGGAACGTGTTCGGAAAGTCATGTCTCTTCAACATCAAAGGCCTGCAAGTAGGCATCAATCTCACCTACCAGCTCAGAATCGCACGCTTCGCATGCTTGAATCTCCACCAGAGCACGCCGCGACTTTTCTAAGGTCATCCATTCCGCCTCGGGTGCGTCTGCAGCCGACCAGCGGCCTTCCAGCCAGGCTCGATATTGTGCGCATTCTTCAGGCGAGAGTAACTCGGGCGCGTGGAACGCGACGAGTCGCCGCCCAAGTTGGCGCAGACGGGGATCGGCAAGCGTGGCCACGATCTCCTGACGTCTTGGCCAGTCCACCCGCTGGAACTCTGCGAGCAGCGCCTTGTCGGCGTGGCTGTAGAAGCCCCCGAAGATCTGCTTCTCGACGGGCGGCGTCGGCGCGGCTGGGTCCTCGGGGAAGCGCGCTGCGAGCGCCTGCCCCACCCGCGCGCGAAACTCGGGCGCATTCGCGATTACTTCGGCGCGGCGCAACTGCTCGGCGCTGGGCGCGGCGACTGAAAGCAATGCGGGCGACTTGTTGACCGTGACAGAGCGGATGAGCTTTGGCGTGGCATCGACGGCCGCAAAGACCGCCGCATCGTCGGCGACCAGCAGATCAGCGGGATCGGCAGCGTCGAGGTCGAAGAACGCGTCCTGATTGGCGTTACTGGTTGACGTGCCGCATAAACAGCCGATTGTCGCACGCGGCATGCCTCCCCCGAACCGCTCGACCAACGCCATGGGTTGAAACGTCGCGAGGCTGGCCTGGACATGACCCTTGTCACGGTTGGCGAGCAGCTCTGACCAGAGATCTGGCCCGCGTTGGGCGATCTGTCGCGCGATGTGGATGGTCGCCTCGACATCGCCGAGCGCATCGTGCGCATTGTGCGCGCCAAAGCCATTCAGGGGTGCGATGCGGTCCAGCTTGAAGCGCACCCGGCCGGTTTCGTCGACAGGCCAGTCGAACAGGGCGGGCTGGCGGTACCAGACAGCATAGAGTGCTGTCAGAATATCGAAGCGCGTGTTGCCATTGAACTGCGTCACGAACACATCAGGCTGCAGGTTTTGATAGAAGGCCTGGCGCAGCATCTCTTCGTCGAAATGGATGCTGTTGAACCCTGTCCAGATCGCGGGCGACCAGCGCTCGATCAATGCGCTGATCTCCTGCGTGAACTCGAATAGCGTCGGCAGAGCCGGATCCACCAACTGCGCTGGGCGCACGCCGGTGACAGCCAATGCCCAAGGCGACGGGATGATATGCGGTGCGATGCGGCAACGCAGGTTGACCCGTTCGATCTCCCGGAATTCAGCATCCGTCAGGATGGCTGCGCATTGCAGGGGCTGATCAAAGGCGGGCGAAATGCCAGTGGTCTCGAGGTCGTAAAAGGCGAAGTTCATACTGACAGCCTAGCCGAAGCTGCGGACTCCGTCATCTTGCAAAGACAGCGATCGGGACGTGATGAAGAAGTAATGCGTTTCAAGCATCCCATCCCCTAACTGACGCCCTTTTCGAGATCTGCAATGCAGGATTTCAACCGCCCGGACATCTGCATATCAACTGCCGAATTGGCCGCGAGTCTCTTGAGTTCCTGCAAGACCTTGTCACCCTGCCCTATCCTCGCGCTTGCTGCCATGACATGCCCGACGGCTTCATCAATATCGAAGGGGTTTGGCTCATATCCGCGGCCAGCCAGCAGATGCGCGATTGCGTATAGGCCGACCTGTGCCGCAAAGGCGGGCTCCTTGATGACGAAATCCCTTGCCGCTCGGATCAGCGTGGCAGGCGCCGCATCGGGCTGGGCGGCGCAGTCGAGTGCGATGTCCAGATATTTCGCGGTCTTGGCTGCCGCAAACCACTTGCCTTGCGATCCATGGCTTTCCATCAGGTCCTCGAGGATCCGGCGTGCGTCCAGATCGGGATAGCGCTTCACCAGATCACGCCACATCGCGAGATAGGTATTGCCCGAGGCTGACGGTAAACCAAAGCGGCGATAGGCCTCTTCCTCGCGCCCCTGCTGCACAAGGATCGCTTCACAGAAGCGCGAAATGTCATTGAAGCCCCAGGGGCGCTGCTCTTTTCGCAAGAGCGATTCCGCATGGGCAAGCGCATCCTCGTCGCGTCCCTGACGCAGCAGTGCCTCGGCCACAAAGCGGTCGTCGGACCAGAAGCGAGACTTTTGCAGACCCACAAGCTCTATCAATTCCTCATGACGCCCAGCTTCCAGCAGGCAGGACAAGGTCAGCGTGGCCGTTGCCACAAAGCCGAAGGACGCGTGATCTGCCCAAGCGAAACGGATCATGTCGAGGTCGCGATCCGCATGCGTATTCTGAAGGTTGCGATACACTGCGATCTCGCCAAAGCGATCCGAGATTGGCTGCAGATATTGCACGCCATCTTCTTCAATGGCTGTGCGCAGACGCTCCAGCCATTTTGCGCGCACGGGCTCGGAAGCTGGCGCGGCGATGAGCACCTGCACAAGCTCCGTCAGTGTACGATACACAGCACTGCCAAGCGCGCCTGTTGATGTGTCGATATGCTCAAAAGCAGGCCAAATGCGCTCTGCCAGGGCGACCACCCCATCAGCGGCGGCGACCGGGTCTGCCCGGTTCACCGTCTTGATCTCGGATGTTGCTGATTTCAGCCTCTCAATCGCCTTGGACGATGACCGCCAGCTGTAAAGACCTGCCCGCATGCCCGGCTTGAACGCCCATTTATGAGCCGGTGTCTTTGCCATCCCCCTAACGCCTCCGCATAGTGCTACGCGCAATCCAGTCCGACCCAGCATAGCTGATGACATGGACCAGAACCTCGCGCTCGGCCTCATTGACGGTAAAAGCAATGACTGCCTTGCGTCCTGCCGGAATAGCGCGAAGTCCCGGAGCGATTTCCGAGCGGACACTGCCCTTGAAGGGGGTGTCTGCCAGAGTGGAAATTACCGTTTCAATCTCGGAAAGCCGCCGTTCGGCTGCCTCCGGGCCTGCGTAATTGGCAATCAACTCGGCAATCGAGGCCAGGTCATCCGCCACAGCCGGATGAAACCGGATGCGATACGTCATCCCTGTTGCGCGGCATTTATGCGGGCGCGGGCCGCCGCAAAGGCGCCCTCGGGGTCAACATACTCCGCGCGTGGAGTGCGCATGCGTGCACGGATTTCATCGGCCATCGCGTCAAGAGCGACCGCGCGCTCTTCTTCATCCCGGATCATCTGCTCAAGCGCTGCCGCCACAGCTGCGCTTTGCGAGGCGAAGACGCCCTCGCCGACCTTGTCCGTCAAGAAGCGATGATGCCGATCCGTGAAACTGAGCGTGGTTTTGACTGTCATTGGCAAGCTCCAAGTATGACTTGGTATTTTACTTGCAGTGCGGAGCTGTGACAAGACGAGTGGAGTCCTCCTTACGTAATGCGGTCAGCACCGGGGTTCTTTGCAAGGGTCGCGGCATAGCGGTCAGCATGTGAACAGGCAAACGACTGGGACCGCGCCAGCAGCACGCATCGTAGGCGAGATGAAAGAAAAACGGATCAAGCATTTGGGCCGGGAGTTGGCCCAAGGACAAAACTCTGGCCGAAACTGCAGCACTGCCAGTTCTGCGAAAAAGGCTCAGGCGATTTGGGGGAGAAAGAGGACGACTGATCAGCGCCCTCTTGCGCCGCGCCCGGAGCCGCGCAACAAGCAGAGCACGGCAGTACGCGCGGGCGTGCTTGAAGCTGCGGCTCAGAGGAATTTGCCAGCCTTCCGCCAAGCCAGATCGTCCCGAAACTGGCCGACTAAGTGCGGTATTTGGCCACAGAGTCCAGCTTCTACCGCACCCTGCGCGCCGATGGGCAGCTGCATCACGAGGGGCGGGCCAAGCCTTCGATGCGGCGCAAACTGCCCACCAGCTACAAGGCAGGCGCACCCTACGAGGTCTGGACCTGGGATATAACCTGGATACTCGGGCCGTTCGCGGGCATGTTCCTTTACCTCTACCTGATCGTGGATATCTTCAGCCGTAAGGTCATCGGCCGGGAGGTCCATGAACATGAGAGAGCGGAGTCGGCAGCGATGCTGATCCGGCAGGCCGTTATTGCCGAGAACTGCACAATGCGCCCTTTGGTGCTGCACGCCGAAAGCGAAAGTGACAGCCCTCTTTTATCACAGAACAGCAGGCTACATATGGGATGTCGGGTTGACACAATCCCTTTGTACATCTTAATGTTACGCATCAGAAGTTGATAGGTTTTCGGATGCACGTATTTGTCCCTTCGAAATTTGATACAGGGCGATTGAAAAACAAGCTGATGAACTGTGAAGAAGTCGATTGCGACTTCCTCACAACACTCGAAAACCTTCAACCAGGCGAATGCGTCAAGTTGCGCTGGACAAAGTCAAATAGGAGGCGCAACGAAGGAAGTGTTCTCTTTATTGCACGGTTCTGGGTTACCCCTTGGGGAACCCGAAAACTGCGCTTGCAGTGGCACAAAATCAATTCAAATGGCACGTTCGGTCCTCGCGAGTTGGTATTCGAGCGGCACAATGGGCGAATTGTCCGGTGATGTTTTCACTGTCCGATGAATTCAGAAGGTTGAGTTCGAAAATTTACACTTTCGGTTTCTTGTGTTTGGCGATCAAATTTCTTCAGATAGAGTTCATTAATTTTTCAGGAACCAGAATAGAAATTAGTGATACTGGTGCTGTTGCGGGCGCGCTCGGAGCAACAACTTTTGCATTAACATTTGCAGCAGCACTACGTCTATTGAGAGACTATTTTGCGTATCGACTTAGCATTACTGCTGAAGAAACAGACTTGCCAAGTCTAAAGCTGGATGCTTTCTCCAACGAGCGCGAACAAAACTTGAAGTTTGTAGAGAAAAACTACCATTATATCGCAACACTATCTTGGCTGTCCTTCTTGGTTGAGGCGCTATTTCCTCTTTTCTTGGGTCTTATTGTGGCTTTGATTTCTCTTGAAAATATGCTAGCGTTCTTACAAACTGCCACTGAATGGAGTGGTTAGAATGCTTTGGAAACGTGCTGCTGGCAGTTCGTGGCGTAGACACTTCAACCCAGATGGCTCTCTTGGAGGGCTCGTTGCGGAGAGTGCAGATGTCGCGAGTAACGTATACATAGATAGGTCTGCGATAGTTGCTCCGCATGCTGTCGTTCTAGCAGGTACAACACTGCAAGAAGGTGAGATAGCGACACCTGTTGGAGTAATCTCCTTTAGGGATAATGTAAGTGAAGGGTGAGCATATTAACCAAGCTCATAATCTATCCTGCACTCCATCAACCTCGAATAAGCAAAAGTACACGCCGGTTACCGCGCCAGCCTCTTCGCTCTCTCGGCCATCTTGATCACCTGTGCGCTTGCCGTTGTCGTGACGGTCCGCACGGTGGCTGGTGCCTGCGCGGCACCGCGTCCGATCGCCTCGCCAGTGCTCAGGGCGCCGATCCGCGCTCTGCCCTGCACGCCTGAGGTATTGAAGAGCCCGCGCATCACTGCTGCAGATCCGCCAACAATTGCGGGCGCCGCTGCCACCATCAGGTTCCCCGAAATACCGCGCACGATCAGCGGCGTTGCCGCAATCAGACCTTTTGCTAGGAACACCATCACAAAGAAAGGCACCAGCGATCCGATATTGGTCGCCGAGTTCGGGTCTCCGAGTTGGGAGAGCAGCGCATTGGCCATGCCGACAACAGTGGAAAACATCGCGGCGATGACGATTGGGTAGAAGGCGTAGCTGATTGTCGTTGATATCCAGCGATGGAAGAAATCCTTGGTGGCGTCAAACAGCGAGAGCGCGATCATGATCGGGGCGAGGCCGAGCATCAGCGTCAGCATCATCTTGGCGAAGATGAGCACTATGCCGGTCATGAAGCCAAGCAGGCTCAGGAGAACCAGGCCGATGCCGCCGAGGATTGCGCCGGTCATCCAGTTCAGGTTGCTGCCAATCGCGTTCAGGTACTGGCTGAATTCCGCGATGAGATCATCGAACTCGGCGGCAAAATACGTTGCCCCTGCTCCACCACCCCCAACCGAAGAGATCAAAGCACCAGCGATGTAATCCAGACCACCGATGACCGCATTCGAGATCGCATTGAAGTTGGCCCAGTTGAAGGCGAAGAGGCCTATCAACGCGAGCTTCACAAGGTACCAAAAAAAGCTGGCCCCATCCATGCTGCGGAACTGGAAGGCCATGTTGATGCAGACACCGATCAATGAGAGCGTGACCATCAGCAGAACGATCGAGCCGGTATTACTCGCCACGGCCCCGAACTGGGATTCGGCGGCATCGGCAAGGAAGCCATCGGCGGCGCCGACCATCCAGCTGACAACACTCATTACCAGTGGCCTTGCGCTTCGCAGAGGTTCTCAACTTCAAGGGCTATCGAGTTTTGTTGGTCGCGAAGCACGAGCCTGGCCTGAGTGTGCTCCGCCTGCGTGCTTGTTGCGAACCGTTGCTCGTACTCGGCCGAGGCCGCATCCCAGGATGGGAAGCGGACATCACAGCCGCAGTCGCCAGATGCCTTGATGGCCTCCCAAGCCCGGAGCTCGTAAAGCCGCATCAAGGTCAGCGCCTTATACGCTTCGCGCACATGGACCTCATCCATCCAGATCGGGCGGGTGGGGCGGTCGTTGCAGATGCGGTACTGCTGGGGTGACATATTGACCGTGAGATCATTGCTCACCTGTGGCGAGGTCTGCGCCGCAAGGGGCGATGCCAATCCGACAAGGGCGAGCGCGAAACTGATCTTGCGCATGGGGTGTTACTTTCTGATTATGCGACCGAGACAGTGGCGCGGCTTGCGCCCCCGTATCCGGCGTTGCTCTGGTCTGTGGCTCTCGCCTGCCTTGGCAGGAAGAACTCGGTGATGCCGCGCGCGCCGTCATGGCGACCGGCCTGAATGATCACATCGATGGAGCCTTCGATGTAATCGACCATATCGGCATAGGTCATGGGCACATCGGTCTTCAGCGCGGCTATTGCGAGGCGGCGGACAGCGAGCTGCGGGGTCTCGGCATGCAATGTCGTCAGCGAGCCGCCGTGCCCGGTGTTGATCGCCTCCAGAAATGTCATGGCCTCGCGCCCACGGACCTCGCCAAGCACAATCCGGTCAGGCCGCATGCGCAGGGTCGAGGCCAGAAGCACATCGGCACTGCGAGCCTCCGTGTCCCGGTCCGCGATCAGCGTCACGGCATTCGGCTGCTCGGGGCGCAGTTCCGCCGCCTCCTCGATGGTGATGATCCGCTCCTCGGGCGGGATCAGCGAGAGGAGCTTGCGCGCCGCGACCGTCTTGCCGGTCGAGGTGCCCCCTGAGACGATCATGTTGAGCTTGTTTTCGACGCAGAAGCGTAGCGCGGCGTCGATATCGCCTGATGCCACCACATCGCGCAGCGCGGCGTTGCGTTCACGGCGTGAGGATTCGAGGCTGCGTTCCTTGCCATAGAGAAATCCGAGCTTGATCGCCTCCAGCGGCAGAGAGGAGAAGAACCGCAGCGAGATCGAAAACCCCCCTTCCACAGCCGGGGGCTGGATCACCTGCGCCCGGATCGGCCTGTCGCGGTAGAGGATCGAGACCGAGACGATGGGCTTTTTGGGGCTCAGCGTGGTCGCGGCGGCCGAGGCGATCTGGTTGCCGAGATCCTTGATTTCGGTCTGGGTGAGCGGGGTGCCGAGGCCGCGCATGAAATGATCGCCCTGAAACTCCCCCCAGACCTGCCCATCGGGGTTGATGCAGATCTCGATCGTGTCATCCCGCTGCACTGTTGCGCCGAGCCGATCGAGCGAGGCCTCAAGATAGCTTGCCGCCATATCAGAAAATCTCCAGATCGCGGTCGACCATAACCGTGATCCGGGCGCCTTGATCAACATGGATGACAGGGCGGATCGCCAGATAATCCTGCGTCACGCCCTGCGTTGCATCGCGCAGATCGCCGGAGATGTCGCGGGCGGCCCCTGCCGCATCACGATCCTCGATCTGACCTGCGGCGACGGAAGGCAGCGCGCCGATGAGTGATATCAGCGCAGTCGAGCCGAACCGCTGCGCGAAGCGCGTGTCGACAAAGCCGGTGGTGCCGGTGCGGCCCAACTCGTCCCCGCCGAAGGCGCTGATCTCAACGCTCTGGTTGTCAGGCAGGATGATCCGGTCCCAGGCCACCATGACGCGTGATTGCGCGAGCGCTACATCCGAGCGGTAGCGCCCGATCAGGCGCGCGCCGCGCGGGATCAGGACGCGGCTGCCGTCAAAGGAATGGACATCCTCGGAGACAATGGCGCGGATCGCGCCGGGCAGCGTGCTGTCGAGGGCTGTTTCCGTTACGGCCTGGATCATCGTGCCCTGCACAACTGTATTGGCGGGGTTCACGATCAGCTCGGCCCGCGTGACAGGGGCGGGCTGTGCGCCTGCGCGCACAAAGGCTTCATCGGCACTGAGACGGGCCTGTTCTTGCGCATTGCCGCGCTCTGTCCCGGACCCCATCCCCGTAAATGCCAGCATTGGCGACGCGATGCGCTGCGCGCGGGCCTCGGCTTCAGCCTGACGGCGGCGCTCCAGCTCGGCAAGGCGCATGTCTTCTTCACTCTGGCCCAGGGCGGCAGGCTCGGAGGGGCTCAAGCGTGCGAGTTCGAGATCCATGCGCAGCTGGTCGAGTTCGCGATCGCGCTCGGTCAATTGGCGCTCAAGCGCGCGCTGTGCCTCGGTGGAGGATGCTTGCAGCGCGGCGATCTGGTCTGTGAGATCCGCAATGGCCTGATCTGCGCTGCCCCCCTCGGTCTCGGCGGGACGGGCGCGCAATTCTTCAAGCTCGGCGCGCAGCGTAGCGAGGCTCTCCATCATGGCGCGCTCGGCCTCCGATGGGCCTGTCTCAATGGGCGGCGGCGGTGGCGCGGGCTGGACGGTTGGTGCTGGCGGCATATCGCCAAAGCCCGAGCCTGCGTTTTGAAACTCGTCTGGTGCGGCCGTTGCCAGCGCCGCTTCGGGGGCTGGCTGCAAGAGGGTCCAGAGCAGAGTTCCAAACATCGCAATGCCCGCCACGCCAAGAATTGCGATCAACGGCGAGGGGCGGGGTGGACCTTTCTTCTTGCCGGTCGCACCTTCCAGAGCTGCCAACCTTGCGCCGAGATCTTCGGGGGTTTCACTCATGATGTGGGCGCTCCCATGTCCTGCACGCAGACCTCGTCATCGCCCAGGCGCAAGACCCATTGGCGGTTGACGCCGGAGACCCGGATCACACCGTCACTGAGGACGGTGCTGTTGACCGCGCGCTCGCTACCATTGGCGTAGCGGAAGATCGCAGGGACAGGTGCGTTTCGCGCAAAGCGGAAATAGGTGAAGGTGCCGTCATCCCAGATGGCCGTGGGCGTGAACTCGCGGCTGCTGCTGACGGCATAGTTTGCGTTCGTGGTCTCGGCCGCCACGGCGCGGGCGGGCTGGACCCGGGCCTCGGGGTAACGGAACTGCACCACATAATGGGGCGTGTCGCGCGCCTCGACGACGTGGAAATAGTAGGAGCGGCGGTTGGTATAGACCGTGATGTTGGTGACCACGCCTGAGGCGGCAGGCTTGATCGCAAAGGCGCGCCCACCGGGAACCCCATCGAACTGAAATCCGACAGTGTCACCTGCAATGATCGAGCGGATCGTCTCGCCTTCCCCAAACTCGACGGTCGTGACGCGGGTGAGGTTTGTGACCACGCGGTAGACCTGCCCCTCGGTCCAGGTCGCGATCCGGACACGGGTGTCATGGGGGCCGGGGCGCGGGGTGACTTCGGCGACGGCGGCGGAGATTGACATCGCGCTGGCGATGAGGGCTGCGGGCAAAAGGGCACGGGTCATTCGGAACGGTCCGATCGGATGGCATATTGGGTGACAGTGAAGCCGAAGGGGTTTTGCCAGACATCATCAATCGAGCGGGTCCGTTCGGGGTGAAATGCAAACATCAAGGTGGCCGTAAATGATCCGTCCTGCACGCCCTGCGGGCTGGTCAGACGCTTGCGCAAGCGAACCTGGGCGCGGTTATCGCCAATCAGCGTGATCGAGGCGATCTCGACGGCCATTTCGGACGAGGGGCCATAGCGGGTTGGCGGATAGCTTTCCTGGCCTGAGGTCCACATGGCGCGCATGCTGGCCTCGGCAGCACCGGTGGACTGGGCCAGAACCCGGCGCACGCGCAGATCATTGTCGAGTTGGTTATAGGCTTCGCGGTCCAGGATATAGCGATAGATCTGCGCCTCGATCACGGCAGGCCGCTCGGCAAGCGAGACGGCTGCGACCGTGGCATTCGGGAGCGCCATGCCGGTTTCCGGGTCATAGGGCACGACCAGAGGCGGCGGTGTCTCGACCATCAGCGCGACAGCGGCCGCAGCAAGGCAGCCAATCACGCCAAAGCCCGCACCACCCAGACCGATCATCCGCCATTGTTGTTCCCGGCGCAGCGCGCCGTGAATCAGTTCTTCTTCGACCAACTCGCGAGCGCTCATCTGCGATCCCCGGCTCATGGCCGCAAGCTCGGCAGGGTGAAGTCCATATAGCGGCGTTCCTCGGCGATGGTCGCGGCATCGACCACCCCGACATTGCCCGCGCCGAGCGTCTGGATGGCTTCGAGTTCCCACATCCGCGTCATGGCGATGGCCAACTCCGCTGTGACGCGGGTGTTGTGGTCCATGGATTCCTTCAGGTCATCCATGTCCGGGATCATGGCGACAAGCCGCTCGACGCGTTCGAGGGATTGCGCGGCCTCGGCATGGCTGTTCTGGGCGGCGGCCGACATCACGGCCCCGGTCGTGGCGCGCGTGGCCACCCCTTCCGCGCCGGGATTGCCGCTGGTCGCGATCTCGCGCAGCGAGTCTTCGTCAAAGCCTGCGCGCGCCAGTGCCTGTTCCATCTGGGTGCGCATGGGGCCAGCCGTGATGCCCAGAAGGTTGCTCCAATCCCCCGTCTGGATGCCCCGGATCAGGCCCGGCAGATCGCTGAACTTGGCCTCGAGAAGCCCGTCGAGACCGTCACCCATGACCATGCCTAGGATGCTGCGCGGCCCGGTGAGCGAGGCATACATCTCCTCCAACTGGTCGAGCTGGTCTTGCACCACCTGAAGCTGCTCGAGCGCGTTGTCCAGCAGATCGGTCTGGATCCCGAAATCCTGCAGCATCTGCTGCAGCTGACGGATTTCCTGGGCGATGTTCTGGGTGTCGACCGTGGGCACGCCTTGTGCGCTGACAGGACCCGAAAGGGACAGGCCAAGCGCGAGCGTCGCTGCAGTGGTGGTGAGGGAAATGCGCAAGCGCCTGATCATCGCAAATTCTCTAGGGTGAAATCCATGAATTGCCGCTCGGCGGCTTGGGCTGCGGCCATGGCGAGCTGTTCCTCGCTCAGCGGCTGGGTATGGGCGGCCTTGATCCGGGTGCGGATCGCGACCAGCCGGGCAAGTTCGGCGCGCGCATAGGTGTTGAGCGCGATGGCCTCGTGGATGTCTTCGGTCTCACCGATGCGGCGGATGATGCCTTCGACCCGCAGCGCTGCCGCCTGGACCGAGACAAGCGAATAGTCGCCATAGACGCCTGCGCCATGGGCCGAGAGGCTGAAGCTGGCATTGGCCAGCAGGACCGGATCGATGGTGCCCAAGGCATCGATGCCCCCGACGGCAGCGAGGTAGCGATTGTATTGCTGCGGGATCACTACGACGTAGTGCTGGGTTTCCGCGAAAGGGGGCACGCCACCGTGCGCTCGCACCCGTCCCGGGCCTGCGTTATAAGCCGCGAGCGCGTGGATGATGTTGCCATCGAACATGTTCAGCATCTGCGCGAGATAGCGCGCCCCGCCCGTGACCTGCAGCCAGGGGTCGTCGTAATAGGCCGGGTAGATCCCGAGATCGCCCGCTGTGCCGGGCATGATCTGGGTGAGGCCGAAGGCCCCCACGGGCGAACGTGCGCCCACCTGAAACCGGCTTTCCTGCCAGATCAGCGCCTGCAGAAGGCACCGCCATTGCACGAGCGAGAGCCCCGCGCGGCTCACCCCGGGCAGGCTATGGGTGTGGCGTGCGGCGCGGATGATCAGCTCTTCCACCCCTTCCCGGGCATCGCCGAAGATCCGGGCGGCGGCCGGGTTGTTGTCCTCGGGCGCATAGAGGCTGGCTGCGGCAGTGCTAACGCCACCGGCCTCCCCTTGCCCTGCCTCAAGCCCCGCGACCGTGCCTGCGACATCGCCCGCGCGCAGAGTCATGGCGTCCATGATCCCGTTCAGGGCCGCGCGTTGCTGGCGCTCGATTTCGGCCAGTTCCTCCTCGCGGGTCAGGCGATCTTGCTGCAGCGCCAGATCCTGTTCGCGCTGCTCGATGATCGCCTGCCGCCCGGCAAAAAGCCGCGCGTCAAAAGTCGGCACGCCTTGTGCACTGGCCGGGGCGATATGCAGAGCACCGAGCGTGCCGCCGAGCACGCTGGCCAGGAGCGTCGATCGCGTCATGGTGCGGAGGACAGATCTCTGCATCGGATCAGCTGCCTGCCCCCAGCATCACGAAATCGCAGGATGTATCGCGCCGTGTCGCGATCACGCCGCTGGTCGAAAGTGAGGCGGTCGATGCCGCCTGCGCGGGCGCATCGCGGAAATTGAAGCAATTGGCCTCAGCGGGTCTGTGCTGCGCGCAGGCCGTGAGGGTCAGGCCAAGGCCAAGCAGCGCGGCGCTGCGGGTGATAGTACGGGTCATGTCTCTCTCCTGAAATCAGCCCAGAAATTCGGTCGTTCGCGGTAATCAGCACCGACAAGGGCCTCGCCTTTTTCCATGCCGCCGAGGATGGTCACGAGGGGGCCAAGGGCGCTGAGATCAGCGTCAATCACCACAGCGCCCCGGTCATCACGCACGAGCGCCAGCCGCGAGGCGGAACCGACGCCCAGAAGCACGTCGAGTTCCTTCTCGCTGAGGCCGAGCATCGCGTAATCAGCGGCGGAAGCGCGGATATTGGGCAAGAGAACTTGCGTCGGCACGGCTTCGACGATGGTCTTGCCGGTTCGGGTGCGCTCAAGCTGGCTGGCATATTGCGTCATCATCACGACGACGGCGTTTTGTTTGCGGGCAGTCACCAGCCAGTTTGAGAGCCGCTCGGCGAAATACGCATTGTCGAGCGCTTTCCACGCCTCGTCGATGACGATGATCGTGGGCTTGCGGTCCTCGATCACCCGCTCGACGCGCCGAAACAGGTAGGACAGGACCGCCATGCGTTCGCGCTCGCTCTCGGAATCAAGAATGCCGGTCAGATCGAAGCCTGCGACGTCAGCGTCGGTGCTGCCTCCGATTTGGAACGTGTCGTCGGCGTTCGCGCCGAAGATCCAGCCATAGCGGCCCTCTGCCGTCCATTCCTGCATCCGCTCGAACAGATCGCCTTCATCATCGGTCGAGACCAGCAGCGAGGCGAAGTCCGACCAATTCCTGAGCCCTGCGTTCCCCGCACTGGCGTTCTGGCGCACAACCTCCTGCAGGCGGTTGGTCTGCACCGGGGTCAGGGGCCGGTCGCGGCGCTCGAGAAGGCTTGCCAGCCAGTCGGCCAGCCAGGCCTGACCGCGGGCATCGATCTCGGTCTGCAGGGGATTGAGGCCCGTGGGCCGCCCGGCCCGCACCGTCGAATAGCTGCCGCCAAGCGCGCGCACGGCCATTTCCATGCCAGCGCGATAGTCGAATATGAGGAGCCGCGCGCCTGCGCGCCGCGCCATGGTCATGAGGAATGCCGCCAGAACGGATTTGCCCGAACCGGGACGGCCAAGGATCAGGGTGTGCCCGCCAGTGGGCTCGCGATCCGGCGCCCCCTGTTCGTGGAAGTTGAAGCGGAAGCCGCTGCGCTCCGGCGTCGGAAACAGCGTGATCGGCACGCCCCAGGGCACTTGCGCAGCCGTCTTGCCAAGCGGCGTGCGGTGGAAAGTGGCGAGATCGGCGAAATTGTGGTTGGTGATCGCGGCCTTGCGGCTGCGCGCTCCAGTATTGCCGGGATGCTGCGCCATGAAATGCGCCCGCGACCCAAAAGCTTCTGAGATCAGGTTGATGCCGGAAGTGGCGGAGATGTTGCGGATTTCCGCTGCGATATCGTCAAGCGCGGCTTGGGAGCGCGCATAGACCGCCACTGTCATGTGGTGCTCGCCGAAAATCAGGCGTTTCGATTCCAGATCGTCCTGTGCGAGCTCCAACTCCTGCGCGAGGCTGACCGCCCCGTCATTGGCGGCCTGCATCAGGCGCAGCTGTCGCTTGATCCGGCCCGCCATGATATTGGCATTGATCGGCACGAAGGAATGCGTGACCACCATGTCCACAGGCAGGTTCAGCTCGTCCAGCATCAGGCTGTCGGTCTTGGCCGGGTAGTTTTTGACCGCAAAGATCGCGCCGAGTTTGTCGCCGACGGCACCGTCGGAGAGGGCGATGGTCGTGCCGTGAAACGTCACGCGAGTATTGGCCACGTCCTCGGCGATCACGCCGAGGCGCGAGCGCGGGAAGAGCGGATGCTCTTCGCCCGTGTTGAGCGAGCCGAGGAAACCCAGAAGCTCGCCGGTGTTGGCGGCCAGCAGGCGGGGTTTCAACTCACTGAGCGACGACAGCAAAAACCCCACGACCTCATCGAGCTTGCGCAAGCGGCGCGTCGTGTCTGCAGCATGCCTTGCGCGCGACGCCCCCAGACCAAAGGGCAGGCGACTGCCTGTCTCGGGGCGCTTGAGCACTGTGAGCGTCAGTGTCTTGTCACGCAGGCCCGCCCGGCCCAGATGCGCGCGCCAGCGCTCATCGACCTCTGCGGCAAACCCCTCGCCCGGGATCGGCGGCAAAGTCACATCGACCGCTTTCGACACCTTGTGCAGATAAAAAGAAAACCCCGTCCCCACTTGCGCGACAATCCCCGCCAAAAGCCCGCCGATCCGGTCGAGATGCGTGTCCTCGCTCGTGGTGCTGTTCACCCCCTCGAGCCGGATGCATTGCATCAACTCGTTGCCGCGCGTCCGGAGTGTCCGGTCATTGACGAGGCTGACATAGGGCAGCATCGTTGAGAGCCGCGTCTCGCCTTTGGCCCAGGCCGGCAGTGCTGTGAGCGGATCGGGATCTGCGTTTTGATCCTGCGCGGCCAGCAGATCATCACGGGGCATAGCTCTCGCCTCCAAAGGGTTTGGGCTTCAGGGAGGGCGGGGTTTCCTGCAAGGTGATCACCAGCACATCGAGAAAATTCGGATCCCAATCCGCAGCTTTCCACAGCGCGGGCCAGGCAAGCGCTGCCGCCACAAGCACCACCGCGCTCTGCACCCATAAAAACATGAGCGTCGATCCGAACATCCAGACCATGGCATACATGATCGGCAGGCCCATCAGTTTGGGCGGCCTGAGAAGGCCGATAAAGACACGCGATTGCTCAGCCATGGTCTGCGCGGCCTCCCAAGGCTCAGGTCGACCAGATCGCGGCGACAATCGTGGGCGCTGCAGCAATGCCTGCAATCGCCACGACCACCCAGAGCGCCTGACGGAAATCCAGGATCCCGAAGAGCCAGGACAGAAACACGCCGATCAGCGCGAGCGTACCGATCACAATGCCCAAAGGGCCGGTGATCGCGTCGACAATGCCCTGCAGCAAGGTCTGCACGGGCGACAGATCGATGCTCTGCGCCAGCGCAGGGCCTGCCAGCACGATGAGGGCCATCGCGCCCATGAGCGCGCAAGTGACCGCGCGCGCGGTCATGGGGGAAAGTCTGGATGTCACGAGAGATCTCCTCTGAGCCGCTGGAACACGGCAGTCACACGGGCCACATGGGCCCTGGTTTCGCGAAAAGGGGGAATGCCACCATGGCGGGCGACCGCATGGGGCCCCGCATTGTAAGCGGCCAGCGCCAGCGCCGGATCGCCAAAGCGCTCCAGCATCATCAGAAGGTAGCGCGCCGAGCCATCGAGGTTCTGGGCGATATCATGCGGATCAACGCCGAGATCACGCGCTGTGCCAGGCATCAACTGGCCAAGCCCAATCGCCCCTACATGGCTCAGCGCGCGCGGGTTATAGGCGCTCTCGACCTCGATATTGGCGCGGTAAAAGAGCGCCCAATCGGTGACCGACAGACCGACCTCGCGCAAAGCGTCATGGCCGCCATAGCGCAGCGCGGTGGTTTCGATGGCATGGAGGATTTCGGGGGCGGCGCGAATGGCGCGCGGTGTCGGGGCAAGTGCCGCAACCTGCGCCAGCGGCGCGTCTGCGTCCGACCGTTGCGGTCTTGCGAAAAGAAAGAGGCGGTCCGTCTGCGTCCCATCCGGGGCGGTGTCGGAGCTTATGAGCGCGCGCAGCGATTGCGTGCCGTTCGCACTATCGATCAGCTGCCCATCGGGGCTGACCTCAAAGATGAAACCATCGGCTCCGGTCTGTGCATGAAGGGCCAGGGGCGCGGAACAAACGCCTGTACCCAACGCGACAGTCAGCGCCCATGCGCGCTCAGCTGTCCTTGACCAGAACCGGTCCTTTGCGCGGGGTAGAGTGACGCTCGCGCCCACCCTCCTTGAGCGGGATACGGGCAGCATCGCAGCCCATCTCGGCCAGGAAACTGACCAGACCCACAATGGTCTTGAACTCGCGGACCTTGAGAACGCTGCGGCTGGTGACGAGCAGTTTTTCGTCATGGCCATCGGCCGAGACCGCCCGCGCAATCCAGACACCGTACCAGGTGTTGTGACGCCGTTCGCCAGCTTCCTTGCAGACCACCTCGATGAAGTAGCCCCTGCCAAGCAGGCTGCGCAATCCGTCTTCTGTAACCACATTTGGTGTGTCTTCTATCATTGCCTTCCCGTGGCTCCTTTCCTGCTCGGGGTGCAGTATCGTGCTCACGGCGTCGTAACACCGCGCTCGATACATAACCATAATAACGTTAGCAAGACTATATTATCATCTTGACGAAAATATTCTTGCTCGACTAATACGGCTACATCAGGACAGAACAACATTAAAGGCGCAAAAGGAGTTTTGCCCTGCTCATGTCACATGCGCGCAACGCGAAATGGGGGCTCGCGATCCTTGCCCTTGGCGCCACGTCGCCTCTCTCGGCTGGCTGCACTCCTCCCGAGCGACCGTATCTGCCCCAATCGAGCGCAGCCATGCGCGCCTATGCCGATCTGCTGCGGGCAGACTTCGAAACCTATCTCGCCGATGCGCAGGCCTATTTCCGCTGCCTTGATACGGAGCGTGACCGCGCCTTCCGGGAGGCCGCTCAGGTCACGGCGCAATATGGCGCGTTTCTCGACGCGCTGCGCAAAGCGCCCCCGTAACCAGAGCCTGGCCCGGCCTGCGATCGGCTCGGGACCACACGCCTTCTATCTGAACGAAAGGACCTTCCCCCATGTCAATTTCCCGCGCGGCGCTTGCCGGCCTTGCGCTTGGCGCTGCGATCCTGCACAGCCCGCCGGCCCGCGCCTATCCCATCGATTGCGCGATCCTTCTCTGCCTTGCGGGCGGGTTTCCTCCAAGCGCGGAATGCACCGCCGCCAAAGCCACGATGATCCGGCGCATCACGCCCTGGCCGGTCACGCCGCCTCTGCAACTCTGGAATTGTCCATTGGGTTTGCCTGCGGGATTTGTGCCCGTGCCGGGCAGCCCCGAGATCCGGCTTGGCCCGGACGGGCTGACTGATGAGGTGCGCGGCTACCGCGATGCGATCGAGATCTATCATATCCGCACATCGCCGCCGATGAGCAGTGACGATCCGCCGGGGTCCTGGCGCGATCACACGCAGCGCGGTGTCTATCTCGAGGATGGCAGTCATCGCTGGGTCAGCGCCAGCCTGCGTCATGGGCCTGAGTGGCTTGCCGGGTCTGATCGCATCCGCCGCGTGCCCATCCGGGTCTGCGCGCGCGAGACGGACAATGGTTGCTGGGAATGGCGTATCTCGCATTACGAGAACTGGCCCGGCGGCGGGTTCTGGGGCGGATACGGCCGCGTGGTCGCGATCCGCTATGAGGATCATGAAGGCCGCAAGCACACTGAGTTCGTGAATTACTGAGCCATCTGCAGTCTGCACTGGCCCTCTCATCTCTCAAAACAGAGGAAACGTCTGACCCCCGCACCCCGAAACTGAAAACCCCCGCAGGAGACCTGCGGGGGAGAGATTCAGGCTAACAAAACTCCAAAGTGTCCGCCTTGGAAAGCCCAACAATACAATAGTTTTGTTAGCCTGAACTCTCCTCCAGCGCAAGTGAGAAAACGCATTTTGTGCGAATGATCCCGCGCGCCTTGTCGCCTGCCTTTTTTGAAAGACCAAAGGCAAATGTCCCCTACCTCCTCTGCGCCAAAGCCAGGCAGCGCAAGTTTCCGCACCTATCTCGAGGATGTCGTGCGCCCCCTCCTCAAAGCCCATGTCAGCCGCGCCCAGGTTTCGGTCATGATCGATCTTCTCGGGTTTCTCGAGCAGCAGCGCTATGATTTTTCGGGCGGGCGCGCGTTTCAGACGCGGCCCTTGTCGAACGCCGCTCTGGCGGAACGCTTCAGCGTGACTGTGCGCTCGATCCGGCGCTGGCTGGCCGATCTCGAAGCCCTCGGCCTGATCGCTCGCGAGTACCGCAAGAACCCGCATCACCGTTACAAGAACCTGCTGAACCGTGTGCGGCTCAAAGGCTTCTGCGACTGGTTCAAGCGCAAGCTGCAAGCCACCCCGGACAGCCTGAGTCCGCCCAAGAAGAAAGATTTCCAAGATAAATCAATTACCCCTGAAAATCATCAAGATCGCAAGAGCGCACCGCCGTTTCCGGCCTCTGGTGCGATCCGGTATGATGCGTATTGGGCCAGCTTGGCCCTCAGGCATCTGCCAGGCGGGCGATCCCGACCCTGCATGAACCGCATTGCAGAGAAATTCCGAGGCAATCTCAAACGCCACAGCATCGGATTTGACCATCCATCCGTCGAGAAGCGGTGGATCAACTTCTGTGCAGCCGCAAGGCCAGTGACGTGAGGGGGGGTAAGCTTGTACAACTTTTGCGCGCGCGACATAAGCGCTGGCACTGGTGGGTTTTGGCATGGGCGAGACGTCTTGCCCCAGGGTATGTCACGGGTCGCAAACCGCATCATCGCTGCACTTGCGCGGCCGCGCTGCTGGAGAAATCAGTGAGGGCGCGTATTTGGGATGACTTTGGGTTTGGAGAGAGAAAATGCGCATTTTGACGATCATCGCCGCCCTGTTCTGGGCATCCTTGGCCAGCGCCGAACCGCTGCGCATCGCAAGCTGGAATATCGAACATCTGGTTGCTGGCACTGACAGCGGCTGTCGGCCGCGCAGCGAGGCGGATTTCCAGCGCGTGCGCGATGTCATCGCAGAAGTCGATGCCGATATCTGGCTCTTGCAGGAAATCGAAGGGGCGGTCGCCCTTGCCCGGGTGTTCGAGGACGATGAATGGGTGGTGCATATCGAGGAGCGCAGGCCGCGTCGATCCTATCCGGAATGCCGACATACCCCTGGCCAGCGCCTCTCGTTTCAGGCCGCTGCGATTGTCATCCGCAAGGATGTCGCGCATCGCCGTCTGCCCGATCTCAAAGCGCTCGATGTCTCGGGGCGCGGGTCGCTGCGCCATGGCGTGCTGATCGAGCTGACAGGCCCCCGCCCTCTCACCATTCTCAACACCCATCTGAAATCTGGCTGCTTTGAAGGCACAGAACGTCAAGCCTGCGGCGATCTCTTCGCGCAGCTGCCTGTGTTGCGCGACTGGCATGACGCGCAAAACGGCCCCGTCCTCATTGGCGGCGACCTGAACCGCCGTCTCGAGGTTCCGAATGACGCCTTCTGGGCTGTTCTCAACGAGTATAACGACCTGCACATCGCAGGCGGGGGCATCCGCCCGAACTGCCTGCCCCAGTACCGCGAGTTCATAGATTTTCTGGTGCTGAACGATGTCGCGGTCGGAGCGAAGCTGCAAGGCTCGTTCGTCGAGACGACCTTCAGCGGGCCAGTCACTGACTATCCGTCAGATCACTGCCCGATCGCGATCGATATCGATTTGCGGAGTTTGTGATTGTCTGTCGTTCAGGCCTCAGGCGGCTCGCTCGTTATGTAAGCGATATGTTGACACCTGTAAGCTTATAGGCTACATCTATCAATGATAAAGACATTCGCGAACAAGCAGCTCAAGGCCCTATGGGAAACGGGCAAGTCAAAGATCGACGCGCGGTTTCACGCGCGCATCCTGCGCCGCCTTGATGCGCTTGATGCCGTCACCGCCCCTGAGGACATGAACCTGCCCGGCTTCAACTATCACGCCCTGCGTGGCCATAATCCAACGCGCTATACCGTCCATGTGAATGGTCCTTGGTGCATCACGTATGAGTTCAGAGATGGGGACGTCTATGTGCTGGACTTCGAGCAATATCACTAGGAGACGAAAATGAGCCGCAACCCAGACCGCTGCCCCTCGCACCCGGGCGAAGTGCTCCGCGAGGACATCATTCCCGCGACGGGCAAATCCAAGTCTGAAATCGCGCGGATGCTCGGCATTTCGCGCCAGCACCTCCATGACATCCTGGCAGAACGCAAACCTGTCAGCCCCGAGGTGGCTGTTCGCCTGGCCAAGCTATTCGGGAATGAGCCGCTGTTCTGGATCAGGATGCAGGGCGCCTACGACGCATGGCACGCGTCCCGTGATGTTGATGTGTCAGCAGTGCCGACACTAATCGCGGCCGAGTAGACAAGGTTGGGAGGTGTCGGGCAGTCGCAACTGTGATTGCCGACCGAGACGCTGATGTCGCAACGGGCGGGAAGCCCGCGCCCCTGATGCGGCGTTCAATGCCATTATCGAGGGCGCAGATGGCCGGGAAACAAGACACTGTCATCTCTGACATCGCCATGCTGTTCGACGCAGGCTCGACGCGTGGGGGGCCTTTGGTAATGGTGGAGATCCGATGTCGTTTGCCCTGCTGCCGCTGGAATTTAGCATCCTCACTCTGCGCTTATGATAGCTCCCAGACTATAATTATGTCTTATAGCCGTAAAGCTATATTGACAAAATATCGCCCAAGAGCTATCAAGCCGTCATGGCCGACACCTTCGCATACCCCATCCGAAGCCTCAGACAAGCCGGGGCGGCCCTGCGTGCCCGACGATCCGCATGCAAGATCAGCCAGAAACAGCTGGGGGAAATGACGGGCACCGCACAGTCCACCATTTCCGACATCGAAAACGGCGTCGTGTCGGTAAGCCTCGATGTCTATCTACGCCTCCTTGAGGCACTTGGCGCAGAACTGTCGGCGACAGACCGTCTGGCAGATCGGGATTTGCTCTGAGATGGCGCGCATCCCCCGTGCAGATCGCCGCACACGCCAAAGCAAAACCGCCGTCTGGTACGAGAGATCCAAGGTCGGCACTCTCACGCGGGCGACCGATGGCGCGATCAGCTTCGCCTACGATCCAACTTGGTTGGTGTCCGACACCGCTTTCCCCGTGGCTAGCGCCTTGCCTTTGTCAAAGACCAAATGGCAGGGCGATCCCGTCGTGGCCGCTTTCGACAATCTGCTGCCTGACGCAGAGGGCGAGCTGCGCGAAAAGATCGCCGCGCGGGTCGGGGCGCCGGGCAAAGATGCGTTTTCGCTCCTGTCCGTGTTGGGGCGCGATTGCGTCGGGGCACTTCAGTTTCTGCCGTTGGATGAGTCCCCGTCCGAGCAGGACATGCAGTATCGCATCATATCGGAAGAGGAGATGGTCGCCGATCTGAAGAACCTCGCCGCCGCCCCCCTCGCACAAGGCGAGGATGAGGATTTCAGGATTTCCATCGCCGGTGCGCAAGAAAAAACAGCTTACTTGCGCGTGGACGACCAGTGGGCCAAGCCGCGCGGCATCACGCCCACCAGCCATATTTTTAAAACGCCGATGGGTATTCTGCCCGGCCCAGATCAGATCGACCTGAGCGATAGCGTCGAGAACGAATTGTTCTGTATGACCCTTGCGCGCGAAATGGGGCTGCCTGCCGCGCATGTCGAGAAGATCACACTTCCCGGGCAGGCGGTGCTGTCAGTCGAGCGGTTCGATCGTGTCTGGCAGGGCAACACCCTGAAACGCCTGCCCCAAGAGGATATCTGCCAGTCACTGGGATACCCTTCCGCGATGAAATACCAAAAACTCGGTGGCCCCGGCATCGCGCAGATCATGGCGCTACTGCGGGAATCCGACACGCCGCTCGAGGATCGGGAAACCTTCTTTCGCGCGCAAATCTTCTTCTTCCTGATCGGCGCCTCCGACGGTCATGCTAAGAATTTCAGCCTGCGTCTGGGGCGTCGGGGGCGCTTCAGCCTCGCGCCCCTTTATGACATCCTGAGCGTGGCTCCGATTGTGCGTGCAGGCCGGTTGCAGCGTAAGCGCTACCGTCTCGCCATGTCGATCAACGGCCACTACGGTATAGACGAGATCGTGCCCCGCCACTTCGAGGCTGAAGGGCGTGCCGCAGGCCTGCCCAAGGGCCGCGTTTTGGAATTGTTGTGAGTGCTGGATGTAATCTCCCCAAAAGCGCTGGATGAAATTTCCCCAGTTTAGCGCACAGGCTGATGTTCAGGGGGGCATGCCCCCCTGAACATCAGTCGCGCATAATTCCACCTGTGAATGG
>LFIK01000234.1_pt1 | contig 40298 bp, 35 predicted proteins | sample 643401 | NCBI WGS metagenome assembly LFIK01 (sample SAMN03777447, study PRJNA286221) | soda lake metagenome | biome: soda lake; feature: Kulunda steppe; material: water; isolation source: sample T5-Br brine of Lake Tanatar-5 | place: Russia: Kulunda steppe | collected 2010-07
CGGCATCAGTGACATGCGCGTTGCGGTGCTGAAACCAGAAATAGCGCGTCCGGTCGGCGTTGATCGGGGTCATGAAGTGATAGGAGATGTTGATGAAGGTCTGATCCACTACGGGCTTGTCGTAGCCGCCGGTCCCCACCGGGGTAAAGACCGACCGGTTCACCCCGATGGCGGGCAAGCACATCTCGTAATGCTGAAGCCTGTCGCAATTGCCTTTGAAGCTGACCAGCGTCGCGTAATAGGGCGATGGCGGGCGATCATTGATCCAGCGCGACACCACGACCCCGGTGTCTTGGCGGTCGATGTTGAGAGGTTCGTCATCCGTGCCCGCACCCGCGAAGGATGACAGATGCACCCAGGCCACATGGCTGGGGTCGAGCAGATTATCACACAGCCACAGATAGTTGCACGCAATCTCGAGCATCCCGCCATCGGTCTTGCCCCAGCCGGGATTGTCGAAATTCGGGATCGGGAATATCAGGTCGGGATCGGCCAGCGCAGGGTCGCCCATCCAGATCCACAGGAAACGGTAGCGGTCGACGACCGGGTAGGATTTCACCGCAGCCCGGCGGGGGATCGCATCGGGCTGCGTCGGGGCCGCGACGCAGCGGCCCGCGCCATCAAAGGTCAGCCCGTGATAGCCGCAAACCACCGCATCGCCATTCAGCGTTCCATCCGACAGCGGCAACTTGCGGTGCGGGCAGGCGTTTTCCAGCGCAACCGGGGTGCCATCGGCCTTGCGGAACAGCACGATCGCCTCGCCCAGATAGGTCTCGGCCCGAAGGGTTCGCCCGACATCAGCGCTCCAGGCGGCGACATACCAGCAATTGCGCAGATACATGGGGCGGCTCCGGAAACGCGGCTACAAGAGTTGTATCCTGCGTCAGATCCCAGTGCAGCGCCATGGCTTATCGGTTATGAAGATATAAGTCAGACTAATCTTTTTGTACACAGGGCGGAAGCGCGGGCATGGCCTCGACCTCGGAGCGCAGCCAGTCGATGACGCTTTGCAGCTTGGGGCTGCCGATCCGGTCATGGCGGAGCACCAGCCAATAGGACAGCGGCGACTGCGCGACCTCGCGAAAGGGCCGCACCAGCCGTCCGTCGCCCAGCGCGTCGATCACCAGCGGTTTTCGACCCAGCGCGACACCCAGCCCTTGGACCGCCGCCTGCACGACCAGATTTGATTGCCCGAAACGCCGCGATTTCAGCGGCTGCGGCAGCACCAGCCCGCAATTCCGCGCCCAGTAGTCCCATGTCGGCGCGGCCTTGCCGAAGCTCTCGGTTTCGTCGTGCAACAGGGTGTGACGGGACAGATCCGCAAGCTCGCGCAGCCCCTCCCTCCCTTCGATCAGGGTCGGCGCGCAGACCGGGGCCAGGCTCTCGCCCATCAGATGCTCGACATGAAATCCCGGATAGTCCCCCAGACCGTAGCGGATCCCGATATCGGCATCGGCGGCCGTGAAAGGGTGCTGGCTCGTGTCAGTGGCGATCGAGATAGCAAGATGCGGGTGCATCATGTCGAAATTCAACAAGCGCGGAAACAGCCAGGTAAAGGCAAAGCCCGGAAGGCAGCTAATCACGACAGTATGGTCCGACCGCGTGCGGTCACGCAGCCGCGTGCAGACATCCGAGATCCGCCCCAGCCCCTCGGCAATCGCCTTGGCAAGCTGCGCGCCCTCTGGCGTCGGGGTCGAACGCCGCGCGCTGCGCACCAGCAACTCCTGCCCCAGCCACTCCTCTAGCGCCCGGACATGCTGGCTTACCGCGCTTTGGCTGACGCCGAGTTCCTGCGCCGCTGCCGAGAAGCCCGACAGGCGCACGACCGCCTCGAAGGCGCGCAGAGAGGCATAGGGAAGGTTTATAATCATATTAGCCAGCCTAATGAGACCCATTACGGGATTCAAATTGCATGACCCGTGCCGCAAGCTCTAGCATGACGAGTATGATCGCGTCACTTGACACCAGCACCGCGCCAACGCCCGAGGCAGGGGCGCGCAATCTGCTGATGAATTGTGCGCAGGCGCGACCCGGCGAACGGCTGCTGATCGCCTATGAGCCGCCGGAGTTCGGATATTGCGAGCCTGAGGCGGTCGAACTGGTCGCGCAGGTGGCGGTGGCCATGGGGATGTCGGTAATCACACATGATGTCGGCTTCAACCCGGATAATCCGAAGTTCTCACCGGCGCTGCTGGCACGGGTCGAACAGGCTGATATCGTGCTTTTCCTCGCCCGGTTGGGCGACCAGCTTCGCTTCTCGAACATGCCCGAAGGAAAGCGGATCATCGTGAGCTTTGCCGTGCGGCGTGCATTGTTCGCGTCGGGCTTTGGCAATGGCGACCATCGCGCGTTCCTTAGGGTCAAATCCGCGGTGAACGCGGCGCTGGACAGCGCGCAAGAGGTGAGGATCACCTGCCCGCTTGGCACGGATGTGCGCGGACGCCCCCGGATGAACCTCGCCCCGGGGGGCGACACCTCGATCCTGCGCTTTCCGATGTCGGTCTTCACCCCCTGCCCGGCGCACAGTTTCTCCGGGCGGGTGGCTCTTGGTTTCCTGACCGGTGCGGGCGCGCGCTACTACGACGATTACACGATCGAGTTCGACGCACCCCTGCACGCCCTGCTGCACGAGGGCCGCCTGACCGGGTTCGAGGGCAACGCCCGCGACGTGGCGCGGGCCAATGCGCAATACGACCGTGTCGCCGGGCAATTCGGCATCGCACGGGATTTCGTGCATTCCTGGCATGCGGGCATCCACCCCGCCTGCGGCTTTCCATGGGACATGCGCGCGAATTGGGAATTGTGGGGCGGCGTGGCTTTCGGAAATCCGCGCATCCTCCATTTCCATACCTGCGGGGCCTATGCGCCGGGCGAGATTAGCTGGAACGTGTTCGACCCCACCGTGACGCTCGATGGTGTCGCGCTGTATGACGCGGGCGTGCTGCACGTCGACCGGTTGCCGCAAGGGCCCGAGATGCTGGCGCAATACCCGGAGGTGGCCGCGCTCTTCCGCGCGCCGGACCGGGCCATCGGGCAAGAGGCACGCCACATGCCAACGGAGGCAATGGAATGAGCCAACCTGTCGTCACGCCGCTGACCCAGGCCCTCGCCGAAGGCAAGCTGACCCGCGACGAGGTGAAATCCTTCATGCAGCGCTCGGACGGCCCCGCGCTTCGGCGGCTGGCCTTGTGGGTCGCCGTGCTGGCGGGGACGACCACGCTCATCACGCTCGCATGGGACAGCTGGCTGATCTGGCCCGCGATGTTCCTGCAGGGGGTGGTGCTGGTGCATCACTTCTCGCTCCAGCATGAATGCGTGCATTACACGGCGTTCCGCACACGCTGGCTGAATGATCTGGTGGGCCATCTCTGCGGGCTGGTCATCATGCTGCCGCATCGGTTCTTCCGGTATGAGCATTGCGACCACCACACCTACACCCAGCTTCCCGGACAGGACCCGGAACAGGTGCCGATGCCGCAGAACCTCGGGGCCTATCTGCTTTACCTGTCGGCCCTGCCCTACTGGAAAACCAAGTTTGCCGAGGTCGCCCGCCACGCCGCCGGGCGGCTGTCCGAGGCCGAGTTGCGTTTCATCCCGCGCGAGGAGCGCGCCACTGTCGTCCGCGATGCGCGGTTGATGCTGAGCTTCTACGCGGCGCTCTTCGCCGCCATGGCGCTGAGCGGCTGGTGGGGGCTGGTCTGGTACTGGATCATCCCGGTGTTTCTGGGCGAGCCGGTGATGCGCTTCATCCGCATGACCGAGCATGTCGGCCGCCCCGAGGTCGCGCAGATGAGCGACAACACCCGCACCAACCTGGTCTCGGCCCCGTGGCGGTTTCTGTGCTGGAACATGAACTACCACGCCGAACATCACTACGTCGCCTCGGTCCCGTTCCATGCCCTGCCGCGCCTGCACGAACGCCTGCGCGATCACATCCATGTCGAGCCGCGTGGCTATCTGGGCGCGCATCTCGATATCCTGCGCCAGATGCGCGCTGCGCGGGAATGACCGAGTGGTGCGACGTGATCGCTGTGGCCGATCTAGAGTCCGGCTGGGTCACGCGCGTCCGGATGGGCACGCGCCTGATCGCGGTCTATGACACGCCCAGCGGCATCTACGCCTCGCTCGCGCTGTGCAATCATGGCGGGGCGGATCTGTGCGACGGGTATTTCGACGGCCATGTGATCGAATGCCCGCTGCATCAGGGCGCCTTCGACGTGCGCGACGGCCGCCCCATCGCCCCGCCCGCGACCCGCCGCATGCGCGTGTTCGAGGCGCGTGTGCAGGACGGGATGGTGCAGTTGCGGTTGTAAGGTGCAGTCCTGTGCGCACCGTCTGCGCTTTGGCGGCGCCCTATCAGACCGTTTCCTGATGATCGATTCGCGCAGCCTCTTCCAAGCGTGCCGCAAAGCGCCCTCGGGCCAGTGGGGAGGGTGGGTGGGAACGGCCCGAGGGCGCTTTGCGAGAATGCGGTCATGACAGGCTGCATCGATATACAAACCGATCACCCGAAAACCGTCTCAGCCCGCGGCCTCGGCCAGCGCGCGGGTCAGCATGGGCGCATAGCTGCGCGCGACGGCGAGGTCAAAACCCTCGGTGTATTGCGCCACCAACGCCGACACACCGAATGCGCGGGTGAAGCTGGCCCCGTCGGGCCCGAAGCGCGTCGGATGCAAGTCAAGCGGGCAGGCAATGGCGAGGATCGCGTCGGCCTCTGGCCCCGTGATGCGGAAAAAGGCCAGCGTGTCCGAGACCCGCACGATGGACAGATCCGGCGGTGCCTCGGCGGGGCGCAGCGTGGCCTCCAGCGCCTGCTCACGGTCCAGATCGGCGCGCAGGATCCAATGCTCGGGGCCCAGCCACATCAGTATCCCCTGCCCGTCGCCGCACGCGCTGTTGGGCCGGTCCGGGAAGGGCGGCAGCGCCGCCCCCGCCCAGTCGCGCAGGGCCTCGGCGCGCCCCTTGAGGTCGAAAAGCGCCATGGTCGGCAGCGGGGTTATGGTCACATCATAGCGCATGGTCAGGATCGCAGCCGCTCGCCCTCGGGGTCGTAATGGATGGGCGCGGCCACCCGCACCGGGATCACCTGCCCGCCCTGCAACCGCACATGCGCGGTTTCGCCATGCCGGGCGTGGCCGTTGTCCAGAAGCGCAAGGCCCAGCCAGCGGTCCTGCACCACGCTGCGGACACAGGCGGTGATGAACCCTTCGCTCGCCACGCGCTGCCCGCCGGGGGTCAGGGGCGCGCCTTCGGGCAGGGGCGTGTCGCCCTCGGGGATCACGCCGACCAGTTCGCGCCGCACGCCGCCGCCTGCGCGGCGGATGGCGACCGCGCGCTGGCCCAGATGGTCGGGCTTGGCCTGCGCCATGACCCAGCCCAGCCCCAGATCATGCGGATCGGCGGTGCCATCGACCTCATGCGCCAGCGACAGGAACCCCTTTTCGACGCGCAGCACATGGTTGGCCTCGGACCCCACGGGCAGGATGCCATGGGGCGCGCCCGCCCCCATCACCTGCTGCCACAAGGCGGGCAGGTGGCGGGGGGCGACGTTGACCTCGTAGGACAATTCGCCCGTGAAGCTGACGCGCAGCACCCGCGCGGGCAGCCCGGCGACATGCCCCTCGCGCAGCTGCATGAAGGGAAAGGCCTGCGCCGACAGGTCGAAATCGCAGCCCAGCGCCTGCATCACGGCGCGGGCCTGCGGGCCGCAGATCGTGGCATTGGCCCATTGCTCCGTGACCGGCGTGATGAACACGCGCCAGCCCGGGCGGCTGGTCTGGCGCTGGTATTCCAGATGCCGGTGCAGCGCCTCGGCATGGCCGGTCGAGCCCGAAACCAGCCAGCGCGCCGCGTCCAGCCGAAAGCATACCCCGTCATCCAGGATCAGCCCGTCATCCGTCAGCATCAGCCCATACCGGCCCCGCCTCGGCTTCAGGCTGGACATGCGGTTGGTATAGAGGTGATCGAGAAACGCCGCCGCATCCGGCCCCTTGATCTCGAATTTCGCGAGCGGCGAGCCGTCATAGACCCCCACGCCGAAACGCACGGCGCGGCACTCGCGGGCGATGGCCTCGGCCATCGGCTCGTCGGGGGTGGCCGGGAAATAGCCGGGGCGGCGCCAGCGGGCACCGGCCTCATACATCATGGCACCGCGGTCGATGTTCCAGCGCGTCACCGGGGTTTCGCGCCAAGGCAGGGCAAGGGGACCGTCGCGCTGCCCGGCTATGGCGCCAAACGCAACGGGCGTCCAGGGCGCGCGGAAGGTCGTGGTGCCGACCTCGCCCGGCGCGCGTCCCTGCGCCTGCGCAAGCGTACCGATCACCGTCACGTTGCCGGTCTTGCCCTGATCGAGGCCCATTCCGGCAGTGGTGTAGCGCTTGACCAGTTCAACATCCGCGTAGCCCTCGCGCAGGGCGAGTTCGACATCGGCCACGGTGACATCGTTTTGCAGATCGACAAAGGCCTTGCCGCGCGGGTGGGCAACCTGCCACAGCGGCGTGATCGCATAGGGCAGATCGCTGGCCTGCGGGACCGCGGGCGCGGGTAGTCCTGCGACGCGCGCGCCGGCCTCTGCGCCCGAGGCCAGCGCGTCGGGCAGGCCCAGCGCCCCGGCGGCGGCGCCTGCGGCGGTGACATTCTCGACCGCGCGGTCCGGCAGAAAGGCGGCAAGGTCCGCGTCGTAGCGGAGCGTGCCGCGCGCCTGTGACCACAGATGCACGCTGGGGTTCCAGCCGCCCGAAACCGCCAGCAGGTCGCAGTCGATCCGCGCCTCGGCCCCGTCCGGGGATGCCACGCAGACCCCGCGCAGCCCGGCGCGGCCAAGAACGCGCGTCACCACATGCCCCGCCCGCAGCGGCAGGCCAGCGACACGGGCGCGGGCGTCCTCGGGCACCTGATCGCGGCTGTCGATGATTGCCGCAACCACGATCCCAGCGGCGGCCAGATCGGCGGCGGCTGCATAGGCAGAGTTGTTGTTGGTAAACACCACTGCGCGCCGCCACGGCGCCACGGCGTTGCGGTGCAGATAGGTCTGCACGCTGCCCGCCAGCATCACGCCCGGGCGGTCATTCTCGGCAAACGCGATGCCGCGTTCCAGCGCCCCGGTCGCGGTGATGACATGGCCCGCGCGCACCCGCCAGCCGCGCGCGGTCAGGCCGGGGCGGTCGGGCGCGGTTTCGGTGACCATCAGATAGTTGTGCTCGCGGTAGCCCCAGACGCTGGCCTGTTGCAGATGCGTGACCAGCGGCGCGGCCGCCAGTTCCGCCACCACCGCCGCCACCCAATCGCGCGCGGGCGCCCCGTCGATGAGCAGATCGCGCGACAGCAGCGCGCCCCCGGCCTCGACGCCCTCATCGGCGAGGACCACGCGCAGGCCTGCCCGCGCGGCGACCAGCGCGGCCATCAGCCCCGCCGGGCCCGCGCCTGCCACCAGCAGGTCGCAATGGGCGTGCCGCGTCTCGTAGACGCCCTGCGGCGGGTGGTCCGGGGCGCTGGCCAGCCCGGCGGCGCGGCGGATCGCGGGGGCATAGAGCGCCCAGCCCGGCCATTTGAAGGTCTTGTAATAGAACCCCGCCGGGATCGCGCGCGCGGCCAGTTGCACCACCGCGCCCAGATCGAAGCGGGGCGAGGGCCAGCAATTCACCGACCGCGCGGCCAACCCCTCGGTCAGCGGCACGGTCGTCGCCTGCCGGTTGCCCGAGGCATCCGGCCCCAGCAGTTCCACCAACGCAGCAGGCTCCTCGACCCCGGCTGTGACCACCCCGCGCGGGCGGTGATACTTGAAACTGCGCGCCACGGTTCGCACGCCATTGGCCAGAAGCGCCGAGGCCAGCGTGTCGCCCGCAAACCCCGTATAACCGCGCCCGTCGAAGGTGAAGCGCAGCGGGCGGTTGCGGTCGATCCGGCCGCCAGTTGCCAGCCGCTTACCCGTCATCACTAGCCCCCGCGACGATTTCATGGCTGCGCGTGTCGCGCCAGAGCGTCAGCCAGACCCCGCAGCCGCGCGCGTGCCACCAGTGTTCCTGCACCGGCCCGACCGGGTTGGGCGCCTGAATCAGCCAATCGGTCCAGTCTGCGTCACTCGTCTGCGCGGGGTCCGGGCGAGGGGGACGGACCGGGCCGCCGCAAATGAACTCGCTCTCGTCGCGCGGGCCGCAGAAGGGGCAAGGGATCAGCAGCATCAGGGCACCTTTAGCGGGCAGTCGTGGTGCCGGTTTCCATCTGGTAGTCCAGATGCCGGAACCGGCGCAGGGTGAAGTGTTCCATCAGCGGATGCGGCTGGCCGGTGGCGACCAGATGCGCCAGCGTCAGCCCGCCCGCCGGGATCGCCTTGTAGCCGCCCCACCAGCCCGCGGTGACGAACAGCCCCGGCACATCGGTTTCGTCCTGAATGGGCGAGGCATCGGGCGCGATATCCAGATGCCCGCCCCATTGCCGCAGCAGTTTCAGCCGCTTGAAGGCCGGGAACAGCGACAGCAGCGCGGCCACGGTTTCCTCGAAAACGCCCTGCTTGATGTCGCGCCGGTAACTCTGGCCGGGATCGGGCGGCCCGCCGATAACAAGTTCGCCCTTGTCCGACTGGCTCAGATACACGCCCGCATCGGGGCAGTTGACGATCACGTCGATCAGCGGCCGAACGGGCTCTGACACAAAGGCCGTCAGGTTCATGCTGCGCAGCGGCAGGCGCAGGCCGACGGTTTCGGTCAGGCTGGTGGTGTGGCCCGAAACCGCGACCACCACTTTCGGCGCGCGCACGGTGCCGCGCGGTGTCTCGACCCCCGCGATGCGCCCGTCCGCCCCTCGCAGCAGTTGCGTGACCGGGGTGCGCTGGTGAATCTCGCCGCCCATCGCGTCAATGGCGCGGGCATAGCCCCAGGCGACGGCATCATGGCGGTTGGTCGCGGCCTCGGGGTGCAGAAAGGCGCCCAGGATCGGCAGCCGCGCATCCGCTCCGCCCCCGGTCAGCGCGGGCACGCGACGGCGCAGGTCCGGCAGGGTCAGTTGCCGGTAGGTGGCACCGTGAAGATCCATGATGTGCTGGCGCCGCCTGCGGTCGCGCATCATGCCCCAGCTCTGGATCACGTCGATCATGCCGCGCCGGGTGTGCATGGTGTTGAAGTTCAACTCGCGCGTCATCGCCTCGTAGAGCGCCACGGATTTCACGTAGAAGGGGATCGAGGCGTCGCGCATGTAGTTCGACCGGATGGTGATGGTGTTGCGCGCGATATTGCCGCCGCCCAGCCAGCCGCTTTCCAGCACCGCCACATCGCGGATGCCGTGTTCCTTGGCCAGATAATAGGCCGTCGCCAACCCGTGCCCGCCCGCGCCGATGACGATGACCTGATAGCGGTCTTTCAGCGGCGGGCGGCGCCAGGCGGGCGCCCATGTGGTATGGCGGTTGAGCGCATGGCGCAGCAGATTGGCGAGGGAATATCTTTGCATAGTGGTAATATCTTTTACTATGAATAAAATCACGTCAAGCGATTCAGGCAGGGAGCGCCCGTGATGCTCGAGAAACCGGATATTCATGCTGCCGTGGGCCGCACGCTGAACCGGCTGCGGACAGATCGCGGCCTGACGGTGACAGCGCTGGCGCGGGCCGCCGGGGTTTCGCCCGCGATGGTCAGCCGGATCGAGGCGGCGCAGGTCTCGCCCTCGCTGGCCACGATCTCGGCGCTGGCGGGCGCGCTGCAGGTGCCCGAGATGGCGCTGCTGGCGCAGCATGACGCAGTCGCCGATATCCACCATGTGCGCGCCGGGGCGGGGCTGCCCGCACGCCGCCTGACGCCGGGGCACAGCCATGACTTTCTGCTGCTGGGTCGCCATGAAAACCATGGCTGGCGGTTCGAGGCCGCGCATATCCGCATCGAGGCCGCGGCAGCCGGGCATCTGCCCGTCTACCAGCACGAGGGCCACGCCTTCCTGCGCATCCTGTCAGGCGCGGCGGTCTATCGCTGCGGCGGGCAGGAGTTCGAGCTTGCGCCCGGGGATTCATTGAGTTTCGACGCCAAGCTGCCGCATGGGGTGGAGCGGATCACTGCATGCCATGTGGCGTTTGTGTCGGTGTCATCGCGCCCGGTGTGAGGGGCGCTCAGGTCTGGCTGTGCATCCGGTAGCCGGGGTGAAACACCAGCCGGACCGAGGTAATCACCTGCCCCGCATGCCATGTGCGCCGGTCCAGAACCAGCAACCCGGACCCCGCCGCGCAATCCAGCCGTTCAGCCAGCCCCGCATCCGCCGCGAGCGCCGAAAGCGTGAAATCGCCCCCGTCGAAGGGCACTTCGCGCACCAGCCATTCGTTGGGGCTGATCGCCGTAAAATCGGCCTCCAGCGCCGCCGGGATGGCGTGTGTATTGATCCAGCGGTCTTCGCAGACATAGGGCGCGTTGTCAGCGGTGTAGAGCGCTGCAAGATACAGGATCGGCGCATCGCCCACCTCCATCCGCGCCTGCACCTCGGGCGGGGGGGCACGCAGGACGCGCGACAGGACCTGACAGCCGAACCGCTGGCCCCTGCCCTCGATCTCGTCGCGGATCAGCGGGATGGTGAATTCGGCGCGCCGGAACGGGGTCAGCGCGACGCGGGTGCCCGCCTTGCGCCGCCGCTCCAGCAGTCCGGCCTCTGCCAGACCGCGCAGCGCCCGGTTGACCGTGGCCCGCGCGCAGCCCAGTTCGCGCGCCAACTCGGCTTCATGCGGGATAAGCGCGCCCGGCTTCCAGACGCGGCGCGAGATGCGTGCGCGAACCTCGTCCTGCACGGCCTGCCAGCCCATGCGCGTCACAGCACGCCCGCCAGATCGCGCATCGCCGTGCGATAGGCCGCCGTGATGGCATCGCGCCGGACATGCTGCCCGTCGCGCACCAGATGCCGCCCAGCCGACCAGATCTCGCGCACCATCCGGTCATCGCCCGCGAAGATGTAGCTGTCGAGCAGCGTGTCCCCGGCCCGGCATGCCAGATCGACATGCCCGCCGTCCAGCGCCAGCATGTCGGCCCAGAGCCCGGCGCGGATCGCCCCGCTCTCGCGCCCTGCGGCTTGCGCCCCGCCGGCAAGCATTGCGTCGAACAGCCGACGCCCGGTCGATGCGGTTTGCGTGGCCAGCACCGCACGCCCCCGGTCGCGCAGGCGCTGCGAATATTCCAGCGTGCGCAACTCCTCGGCCAGCGCGATGCGGATGTTGGAGTCCGAGCCGATGGCGATTCGCCCGCCCGCGTCCAGCCAGCGCGGCGCGTCGAAGATCCCGTCGCCCAGGCTCGATTCGGTAATTGGGCACAGCCCGGCCACGGCGCCGCTGCGGGCCAGCGCTTCGGTCTCGTGCGGCTGCATCTGTGTGCAATGGATGAAACACATCCGCGCATCGGGGGACATGTTGTCCAGCACGAACTCGACCGGGCGGCGGCCGAGGGCGGCTTGCACCTCGTCGACCTCGGCCTGCTGTTCGGCCAGGTGCATGTGCACCGGGCCGTCGGTCAGCGCAGCGATGGCGCCCAGCGCCTCGGGAGCGACAGCGCGCAGGCTGTGGGGGGCAACTCCCAGGCGGCAATCGGGCGGCAGCGGGCGCAATGCCCGCGCGGCCCCGTCCATCAGCCGCGCGAAAATGTCCGGGTCGGTGCCGAACCGGCGCTGGCCCGGCCCCAGCGGGCGGCGATCCAGCCCACCATACTGGTAGTGCACCGGCAGCAAGGTCAGCCCGATGCCCGAGGTCTCGGTGGCCGCCACGATCCGCGCCGACATCTCGGCCGGATCGTCATGGGGCGTGCCGCCGGGCTGGTGGTGCAGATAGTGAAACTCGACATTCGTGGCATAGCCCGCTTCCAGCATCTCCATCTGCACCAGCGCCGCGATGGCCTCCACCTGCGCGGGCGTCAGACGGTCGAGGAAGCGGAACATCAATTGCCGCCAGGTCCAGAAACTGTCGCGCGGGTCAGGGCCACGGGCTTCGGTCAGCCCGGCCATGGCGCGCTGAAATGCATGGCTGTGCGCATTGACCGGCGCGGGCAGCAGGATGCCGACCCGCTGTGCCCCGGGCGGCGGCGCGGCGTCAGAGGCGACGCGCGCGATGCGTCCATCCGGCGCGAGCGTGACCGCGACCGCCTGCGCCCAGCCCTCGGGCAGAAGGGCCTGCGCGGCCCAGATGGTCTGACTGTGATTCATCCGTTGACTCACTATTATGTACATACATAAAACAGGAGACACGCGAGCGATTCAAGGCACACCATGCTTCTGACAAACGCAACCCTTGCCACGATGGACGCGCCCGGCCCGTATGGGCTGATCCGCGACGGCGCGCTGGCTCTGGACGGGGATCGAATCGCCTGGGTCGGGCCGGGTGATTCGGTGCCCGCCGGGTGGCGCGACCTGCCCGCGCGCGACCTCGGCGGACGGCTGGTCACGCCGGGGCTGATCGACTGTCACACGCATATCGTCCATGGCGGCAACCGCGCGCGCGAGTTCGAGATGCGGCTGGAGGGCGCGAGCTATGCCGAGATCGCGCGGGCGGGCGGCGGCATTGCCTCGACCGTCACGCAAACCCGCGCCGCGTCCGAGGATGACTTGCTGGCCACCGCCCTGCCCCGCGTCGATGCGCTGATCGCCGAAGGGGTGACGACGCTGGAGATCAAATCCGGCTACGGCCTGGATATCGAAACCGAAGCCCGGATGCTGCGCGCCGCCCGGCGCGTCGCCGACGCCCGCACCGTGACCGTGCGCACCAGCTTCCTGGGCGCCCATGCCGTGCCGCCCGGGATGTCGGCGGATGACTATATCGACACCATCTGCCTGCCCGCGCTGGACGCCGCCCATGCCTCCGGCCTCGTCGATGCGGTGGACGGGTTCTGCGAGGGGATCGCCTTTACCGCCGACCAGATCGCCCGCGTCTTTGACGATGCGCGCGCGCTTGGCCTGCCGGTGAAGCTGCACGCCGAGCAACTCTCGCATATGGGTGGCACGCGGCTGGCGGCGCGTTATGGCGCACTGTCGGCCGATCATCTGGAATACGCCGATGCGGGTGACGCGGCAGCGCTGGCGGACGCAGGCACGGTCGCGGTGATCCTGCCCGGCGCCTACTACACGTTGCGCGAAACGCAGGCCCCGCCGATCGCCGCCTTTCGCGACCACGGCGTCGCCATGGCGCTTGCGACCGATTGCAACCCGGGCTCGTCGCCGATGACCTCGCTCCTGCTGGCGATGAACATGGGCGCGACACTGTTTCGCATGACGCCCGAGGAATGTCTCGCGGGCGTGACGCGCCATGCCGCCCGCGCGCTGGGGTTCACCGACCGGGGCGTCATCGCTGCGGGCGCGCGTGCCGATCTGGCGGTCTGGGACGCCGAGCACCCGGCGGAACTGGTCTATCGCATCGGCTTCAACCCACTGTCACAGCGCATATTCGGAGGCCGCGCATGAGCGTCACCCTGACCCCCGGCGCGGCCACCCTGGCGCAGCTTGCCGATATCTGGCGCAACAGCCGCCCTGCCCGGCTGGCCGAGAGCGCCCGCCCCGCAATCGACCGCGCCAGCGCGATTGTGGCAGATGCGGCAGCGGGTGACGTGGCGGTCTATGGCGTCAATACCGGCTTCGGCAAACTCGCCTCGGTGCGGATCGCGCCGGGGGATACGGCGCAGTTGCAGCGCAACCTGGTGCTCAGCCATTGCTGCGGCGTAGGGGCGGCGCTGGATATCCCGACCACACGGCTGATGATGGCGCTGAAGCTCTTGTCGGTCGGGCGCGGGGCCTCGGGGCTGCAATGGCAGACCGTCGCGCTGATGCAGGAGATGCTGGCGCGCGGGGTGACGCCGGTGGTGCCGGTGCAGGGCTCGGTCGGGGCCTCGGGCGATCTGGCGCCGCTGGCGCATATGGCCGCGGTGCTGATCGGCGCGGGCGAGGCGTATTTCGGCACCGAACGCCTGACCGCCGAGGGGGCGCTGGCGCGCGCCGGGCTGGCGCCCGTGGTGCTGGGGCCGAAAGAGGGGCTGGGGCTGATCAACGGCACGCAATTCTCGACCGCCTGCGCGCTGGCGGGCTGGTTCACGGCGATGCGGAACCTGGAAAGCGCGGTGGCGATCTCATGCCTGTCCACCGATGCGATCATGGGATCGACGGCGCCGCTTGATCCAGCGATTCACGCATTGCGCGGGCATGCGGGCCAGATCGCCGTCGCCCGCGCCATGCGCACGATCATGGCCGGATCCGAGATCCGCGAGAGCCACCGCGACGCCGACGCTCGCGTGCAGGACCCCTATTGCATCCGCTGCCAGCCGCAGGTGACCGGCGCCGCGCTGGACCTGCTGGCGCAGGCCGGGCGCACGCTGGAGATCGAGGCCAATGCCGTGTCCGACAACCCGCTGGTGCTGGTCGAAAGCGGGCAGATTGTCTCGGGCGGGAATTTCCATGCCGAACCCGTGGCATTCGCCGCCGACCAGATCGCGCTGGCGCTGGCCGAGATCGGCGCGATTGCCCAGCGCCGGGTCGCGCTGATGGTGGACCCGACGCTGAACCACGATCTGCCGCCCTTCCTGACACCCGATCCGGGGCTGAATTCAGGTCTGATGATCGCCGAGGTGACCTCGGCCGCGCTGATGAGCGAGAACAAGCATCTGGCGAACCCCTGTTCGACCGATTCCACCCCCACCTCGGCCAATCAGGAGGATCATGTGTCCATGGCCGCGCATGGGGCGCGGCGGCTGGAACGAATGAACGACAATCTGGCCGGTATCCTCGGCGTGGAACTGCTCTGTGCCGCGCAGGGGGTCGAGTTCCGCGCGCCGCTGGTGACGTCGGAGCCATTGCAGCGCCTGCTGGCGATCACCCGCGCGGCCGTGCCCGCGCTGGGGGCGGATCGCTACATGGCCGATGATCTGGCCCGCGCGGCGGCGCTTGTTCGCGACGGGCAGGTCGCGGCGGCTTGCGGGGTGGGGGCATTTCTCGAGGGGGACACATGACCCCGGTCGAGGTGACACGCGGCGAAAGCCCGGTGGTGCTGGGCCTGCCCCACACCGGCACCTGGCTGCCCGATGACGTGCGCGCCCGGCTAAACGCACGCGGACAGGCGCTTACCGATACCGACTGGCATGTGGACCGGCTCTATGACGGGCTGCTGCCCGGGGCGACCACCGTGCGCGCGACCTTCCACCGCTACCTGATCGACGCCAACCGCGACCCGTCAGGCGAAAGCCTGTATCCGGGGCAGAATACCACCGGGCTGGTGCCGCTGACCGATTTCGACGGCGAACCAATCTGGGAAACGCCACCGGGTACCGCCGGGATCGCGGCACGGCGCGAAGCCTTTCACGCGCCCTATCACACCGCGCTGGCGGCGGAACTGGCGCGGGTGAAGGCGCGGCATGGCGTGGCGATCCTGTATGACTGCCATTCGATCCGCAGCCTGGTGCCCTTCCTGTTCGACGGGCGCCTGCCGGATTTCAACATCGGCACGAACAGCGGCACCACCTGCGCGCCCGAGGTCGCGGCCGAAGTGACGGAAATCTGCATGAAAGCCGATGGCTACAGCACTGTTGTCGATGGCCGGTTCAAGGGTGGCTGGACGACGCGGCATTACGGCCAGCCCGCGCGCGGCATCCATGCCATCCAGATGGAATTGGCACAACTCACCCATCTGGCGGCGGAGGCCCCACCCTTCGCCTATGACCCCGACAAGGCCGCGCGGCTGCGTCCGCATCTGCGCGCGATCCTGGAAGCCCTTGAAACCATCGCCCCTGACTTGAGAGGCACAGCATGACCAACCCCCGCCACAACCTGCGCGACATCTACCCCCCCACCGGCCCCGAGATCACCGCGAAAAGCTGGCTGACCGAGGCCGCCATGCGGATGCTGATGAACAACCTGCACCCCGACGTGGCCGAGAACCCGCATGAGCTGGTGGTCTATGGCGGCATCGGCCGCGCCGCGCGCACATGGGAGGATTTCGACCGCATCGTGGCCGGGCTGAAGGATCTGGAAGATGACGAGACGCTGATCGTGCAATCGGGCAAGCCCATCGCGATCATCCGCACCCACCCGGACGCCCCGCGCGTGCTGATCGCGAACTCGAACCTTGTGCCGCATTGGGCGACATGGGCGCATTTCAACGAGTTGGATCGGCGCGGGCTGATGATGTATGGCCAGATGACCGCCGGATCGTGGATCTATATCGGCACGCAGGGCATCGTTCAGGGCACCTATGAGACCTTCGCCGAGGCCGGGCGCCAGCATTACGACGGCAATCTGCGCGGGCGCTGGATCCTGACCGGGGGCTTGGGCGGCATGGGCGGCGCGCAGCCGCTGGCGGCCGTGATGGCCGGGGCCTGCTGTCTGGCCGTGGAATGCGACGAGACCCGCGCCGATTTCCGCATCCGCACCCGCTATTGCGACGCCAAGACCCATGATCTGGACAAGGCGCTGGAAATGATCCAGCGCTGGACAAAGGCCGGTGAGGCGAAATCCGTGGCGCTGATCGGCAACGCCGCCGAGATCTTCCCCGAGATATACAAGCGCGGCACCCACCCCGATATCGTCACCGACCAGACCAGCGCGCACGACCCGGTGCATGGCTATCTGCCAATTGGCTGGAGCGTAGCCGAATGGCGCGAGAAGCAGGAGAGCGACCCGAAAGCCGTGGAGACCGCCGCGCGCGCCTCGATGAAGACCCATGTCGCGGCGATGGTCGATTTCTGGAATGACGGCGTGCCGACGCTGGATTACGGCAACAACATCCGCCAGGTCGCAAAGGAGGAGGGGCTGGAAAACGCCTTTGCCTTTCCCGGTTTCGTGCCCGCCTATATCCGGCCCTTGTTCTGCAAGGGCATCGGCCCGTTCCGCTGGTGCGCGCTGTCGGGCGACCCCGAGGACATCTACAAGACCGATCGGGCGATGCGCGAATTGTTCCCGGAGAACGACCACCTGCACCGCTGGCTCGACATGGCGCGCGAGCGGATCGCCTTTCAGGGCCTGCCCGCGCGCATCTGCTGGCTGGGGCTGGGCGACCGGCACCGCGCGGGGCTGAAGTTCAACGAAATGGTGGCCTCGGGCGAATTGAAAGCCCCTATCGTGATCGGGCGCGACCATCTGGACAGTGGCTCGGTCGCCAGCCCCAACCGCGAGACCGAAGCCATGCTGGACGGCTCGGACGCGGTGTCGGACTGGCCGCTGCTGAATGCGCTGATGAACACCGCCTCGGGCGCGACCTGGGTCAGCCTGCACCATGGTGGCGGGGTCGGGATGGGCTTCTCGCAGCATTCGGGGGTGGTAATCGTGGCCGACGGCACGGTCGACGCCGCGCGGCGGCTGGAGCGCGTGTTGTGGAACGACCCGGCCTCGGGCGTGTGGCGGCATGCCGATGCGGGCTATGCGGAGGCGCTTGATTGCGCGAAGGCACATAGGCTGCGTCTGCCGGGGATCCTGGGGAACTGAGCAAGGCCAGCAGTCGCGCGGGGCCGCTACGCCCAGTCCAGAACGACCTTGCCCGATTGCCCGCTGCGCATGATCTCGAAGCCGCCGGCGAAGTCCGAGGCCGGGTAGCGATGCGTGATGACGGAACGAACATCGAGGCCGTTTTCCAACATCGCGATCATCTTGTACCAGGTCTCGAAGATCTCGCGGCCATAGACGCCCTTGATGGTGATCGCCTTGAACACGATGCGCGACCAGTCCACGGGGCTTTTCCCCGGCGGGATGCCCAGAAGCGCGATGCGCCCGCCCATCACCAGGTTTTCCACCATCTGGTCGAGCGCGCGCTGGTTGCCCGACATCTCGAGCCCCACATCGAAGCCCTCGCGCATCTTCAGCCGCGCCTGAACCTCGGCCAGATCCTCCTGCGCGACGTTCACCGGCACGACATCGACCACCTTTGTCGCCAGTTCCAGCCGCGCCGGGTTCACATCCGTGATCACCACATGCCGCGCCCCGACATGGCGCGCGACCGCCGCGGCCATGATCCCGATGGGGCCTGCGCCGGTGATCAACACATCCTCGCCCACCAGATCGTAGCTGAGCGCCGTGTGCACGGCATTGCCCAGCGGGTCCAGAATTGCGCCGATTTCATCGTCAATCGCATCGGGCAGAAGCACGACATTGAAGGCGGGAAGCCGCAGGTATTCGGCGAATGCCCCCGGCTCGTTCACGCCGATGCCGCGCGTGGCGGGGTCGAGGTGGAACTTGCCCGCGCGGCTCTGGCGGCTGTCGCGCCCGATCAGATGCCCCTCGCCCGAGCAGCGCTGCCCGACCGACAGCCCGGTCACGTTCCGCCCCATCTCCACGATCTTGCCTGCGAATTCATGGCCGGTGATCAGCGGAACGGGCACGGTGCGTTGCGCCCAGTCGTCCCAGTTCCAGATATGGATATCGGTGCCGCAGATGCCGGTCTTGTGCACCCGGATCAGCACATCGTCGGGGCCGATCTCGGGCACGGGCGCCTCGATCTGCCAGAGCCCCGGCTCGGGGCGGGATTTCTCCAGCGCCTTCATGCCAGAACCCGCGTCTCGCGGCCCGCCTGTTCGAAGGCGGCCAAGGCCTGATCGAGCTCGGTACGGCCGAGGGCGGCATTCATCTGCGTGCGGATGCGCGCCTGCCCCTTGGGCACCACCGGAAAGAAGAAGCCCGAGACATAGACTCCAAGCTCGAACAACCGCGCGGCCATCGCCTGCGCCTTGTGCGCATCATGCAGCATGACCGGGATGATCGGGTGTTCCCCCGGCAGCAGCTCGAATCCGGCCGCCGCCAGCCCCGCGCGCCAGTGGGCAGCGTTGTCGAAGAGTTGCGCGCGCAGGTCGTCGGCTTGTTCGACCAGATCTATGGCGGCGAGCCCGGCGGCAACGATCGACGGTGGCAGCGCGTTCGAGAACAGATAGGGCCGCGCGCGCTGGCGCAGCAGGTCGATCACCGGTTGCGGCCCGGCGATATAGCCACCCAGCGCGCCGCCCAGCGCCTTGCCCAGCGTGCCGGTCAGGATGTCGGCGCGCAGCCCGAAATGCGCGGGCGTGCCCCGCCCCTGCGGCCCCATGAAGCCCGTCGCGTGGCAGTCATCGACCATCAGAAGTGCATCATATTGATTGGCCAGCGCGCGGATCTCTGGCAGCGGGGCGAGATATCCGTCCATCGAAAACACGCCATCGGTTGCGATCATGATGTGCCGCGCGCCATCCGCCCGCGCCGCTTTCAGCTGCGCCTCGAGCGCGTCCATGTCGGCATTCGCATAGCGATAGCGCCGCGCCTTGCAGAGCCGAATGCCGTCGATGATGCTCGCATGGTTCAGCGCATCCGATACCACGGCATCCTCTGGCCCCAGCAGCGGCTCGAAAAGCGCGCCATTGGCATCAAAACAGGCGGCGAAGAGGATGCTGTCCTCGGCCCCCAGATACTGCGCCAGACGGGTTTCCAGCGCGCGATGCAGATCCTGCGTGCCGCAGATGAACCGGACCGAGGCCATGCCGAAGCCGTGGCTCTCCATCGCCTGAGTGGCCGCCCGGACCAGCGCGGGGTGATCGGCAAGACCGAGATAGTTGTTGGCGCACAGGTTGATGACCTCGCGCTCGCCCACCTGCACCCGGGTCGATTGCGGCGAGAGGATCGCACGCTCGCGCTTCAGCAGCCCGTCGGCCTCGATCTGCTGAAGCGTTGCGCGAATATCGTCAAGAAAGGCTGTGGACATGAGCGTCCCTTGTTCTGGCGGGGCCCAACATCCGGGGCCGTTTTGAGGATTCCAGATCGCGGCGGTTTCGGCAAGCCGGGTGCCGATGGCGGTCGTGGTGTGTACTGGCGCGGTTCGCCGTCCGGCATGAAGCGATGTGGTGGCCCCTGTGGGACTCGAACCCACACGCCCGTACGGGCCTCAGATTTTAAGTCTGGTCTGTCTACCGGTTCCAGCAAGGGGCCACGCCCGACCTGTAGCCGTCGCACCCGCACCACTCAAGCCGGAAATCCGCGCTCTCAGTCGCGGTCCAGCAGGATGGCCGAGACCGGGACCAGTTCCACCTGATCGGTGCGACCCGCATCGCGCCACATCTCCAGCGCCTCCATCGTCGCCTCGTTCGAGGCGTCGCCAAAGACGATTACCTCGCCCATCTGCGCAGCCTGAAACACGGCTCGGTCCAGAAAACGCCGGATGGTGAAGGGGCTTTCGTCGCCGGTGTCGAGCACGCGGAACACCTCGGCCTGCGGAACATTCGCGGCCTGCGCGGCACGGTCCACAGCCGTGATCCCGCCAGCAAAACTTACCAGCCCATACCCGTCCTGCGCCAAGAGCGGCAGCACCTCGTCAAGCAGCCGGGAATTCCGCGCAAAGCCACCTTCGGGCAGGTCGATCACCCCGACCGCCCCGGGGAGCGCTGCGAAATAGGCGCTGAAGCTCACATCCAGATCCGACGCTGTCGCGCCCTCGGGCAGGCTGGTCGCGAGGATCAGCACCTCGACACCCGCCTCGCGATAGAGCGCCGCGGCCTCTTGGGCGCTGGTGTCGAGCGGGTTGAGCGCGACTGTCAGGGGCAGATCAAGCGCCGCAAGCTCGCGGCGCATGGGCATGGGCAGACCCGGATCGTCGAGGATCAGCGCCATGCGCGGCATGTCGTCATTGCGCCCCTCATAAAGCGAGTTGCGCACCAGCGCAGCTTCGCGCGGCGTGTCGGCGGGGGGCGGTTCACCAATCGCCTCTGGCAGCGTGTCACCCTCGCCGATCAGGGGAAGCCCCGGCGAGAGGATGCCCGGCAGGCGCGGCGCCTCGGGCTCTGGCATCGCGGCGCGCTCACGACCCTCGGGGGCCGCATCAGCGGGGCCGGTCCGGGGTTCTTGCGCGCTGGGGGCCGCTGCGCCCGGTGTGATCTGCGGCAGCACCAGCGCGCCGTCGCCGCGCGGGGCCGGGCGCACCCCCTCCGGCAACAGCGTCAGTGCCGCCTGCTGCTGGTCCATCGGCAATCGCGGCGAGGTATCCTCCGCAAGATCGGCCCGGTCCTCGGGCGGCGCGGGCACCTGCACCTCGGTCTGGCGGATCGGGTCGGGGGTCTCGGCAGGCTGTTGGGCCTCTGCTGCCTGCTCGACCTCCGGCTCGGGCGTCAATTCGTCCGCCACGGTCCCCAAGGCGTCCTCGACCTGGCGCTCGGGGTCCGCGAGGTCTGCGTCATCGGTCTGGGCGGCAATCTCGGTTTCGCTGTCCGGCAGCAGCGCGTCGGCGGGCTCGGGCGTCGTGGCCTCGGGTGTCGCCTCAAGCGTTTCAGCGGGCACGGGCGGCTCGGCCTCTGTCTCGGTCGGATCATCAGCCACGACGGTCTCTGCTGCGTCCTGCGGCGCCTCCGCACTGTCAGAGGCAACCTGCGCGGGCTCCGGCCGGTCCTGCACCGCCGGCGGCGGCAGGGCGACGCTCGCCACCAGCCCCGCCACCAGAACCACCCCGGTTCCGGCCCCCAATCCCGCCAGTAGACTCGTGTTCACGACCTGCTCTCCGATGTCATGCTGCCCCGAACCGGCGCTGTCCCGCACCTTGACTGGAAGTGTCCCATAAATCCGGCTTCGGATCAAACGGATTGCGGCCTGCGCGCTTGACCTCGGGCCGGGCAGGCGGGCATGTAGGCGACAGCCCCGGCACAAGGGACGGCCATGCTGCTTCTGATCGATAATTACGACAGCTTCACCTACAACCTCGTTCATTATCTGGGCGAGTTGGGGGCCGAGGTGGTCGTGCGGCGCAACGATGCGCTGGACGTGCAGCAAGCGATGGCGCTGCGACCGGCCGGAATCGTCCTCTCGCCCGGCCCCTGCGACCCCGATCAGGCGGGCATCTGCCTGCCGCTGACCCTCGCCGCGGCCGAGGCGGGCGTGCCGCTGCTGGGCGTTTGTCTGGGACATCAGAGCATCGGGCAGGCCTTTGGCGGGCGCGTCACCCGCGCGCCTGACATCGTGCATGGCAAGCTGGGCGCGATGCACCACACGGGCCAGGGCGTCTTCGCAGGCCTGCCCTCGCCCCTCAACGCGACGCGCTACCACTCGCTGGTGGTCGAACGTGCCAGCCTGCCCGACTGCCTCGAGATCACAAGCTGGCTCGAGGACGGGCTGATCATGGGGCTGCGCCACCGCGAGAAGCCCGTCGAGGGGGTGCAATTCCACCCCGAGAGCATCCGCTCCGAACACGGTCATGCGCTGCTGCGCAACTTTCTGTCGCTGACGATGGAAGCCGCGTGATGACCGATCTCAAGCCGCTCATCGCACTGGCCGCCACCCGCCCGCTGTCCCGGGCCGAGGCCGAGCAGGCGTTCGATCTGCTGTTCGAGGGCCAGGCCACACCCGCACAGATGGGCGGCTTCCTTATGGCGCTGCGCACGCGGGGCGAGACGGTGGACGAATACGCCGCCGCCGCCGCCGTCATGCGCGCCAAATGCGTCAAGGTGCGCGCACCCGCGGGGGCCATGGATATTGTCGGCACGGGCGGCGACGGCAAGGGGACGCTCAACATCTCGACCGCGACGGCCTTTGTGGTGGCCGGCGCGGGCGTGCCGGTGGCCAAGCACGGCAACCGCAACCTGTCGTCGAAATCGGGCGCGGCGGACGCGCTGGGCGCGCTGGGGATCGAGGTGATGGCCGGTGCCCCGGTGGTCGAGCGCGCACTGGCAGAGGCCGGGATCGGCTTCATGATGGCGCCCATGCACCACCCCGCGATGCGCCATGTCGGCCCCGTGCGGATGGAGCTTGGCACGCGCACAATTTTCAACATCCTCGGCCCGCTGACCAATCCGGCGGGCGTCAAACGGCAGTTGACCGGGGCCTTCGCGCCCGAATTGCTGCGCCCGATGGCCGAGACGCTGCACGCTCTGGGCTCGGAAAAGGCCTGGCTCGTGCATGGCGGCGACGGCACGGACGAGTTGTCGGTCGCGGCCGAAAGCCAGGTGGTCGCGCTGGAAGGCGGCGCGCTGCGCGAATTCACGCTGCACCCGGAAGAGGCGGACCTGCCCCTGCACCCCTTCGCAGATCTGCTCGGCGGCAGCCCGGCAGAGAATGCACAGGAACTCGGCGCCGTGCTCGACGGGGCGGGCCGCACGGCCTATCGCGACGCGGTGCTGCTGAACGCGGCCGCCGCGCTGATGGTGGCCGACCGCGTGGACGATCTGCGCAGTGGCGTCGAGATGGCGCGCGAGAGCATCGCCGCGGGCGCGGCGCGGCGCGCTGTGCAGGCGCTGGCGCAGATCAGCCCGGCAAAGGCATAGGGGGTCCGCATGGCGACCATTCTCGACAAGATCAAGGCGTACAAGCTCGACGAGATCGCCGCGCGCAAGGCGGCACGGCCCCTCGCCACCGTTGAAGAGGACGCGCGCGCCGCCCCTGCTCCGCGCGGGTTTCTGGATGCGCTGACCCGCGCGCAGGCGACGGGATACGGGCTGATTGCCGAGATCAAGAAGGCCAGCCCCTCCAAGGGGTTGATCCGCGCGGATTTCAACCCGCCCGCACTGGCCCGCGCCTATGAGGCGGGCGGCGCGACCTGTCTGAGCGTGCTGACCGACGCACCCAGCTTTCAGGGCGCGGACGCGTTCCTGACCGAAGCCCGCACCGCCACTGCCCTGCCCGCGCTGCGCAAGGATTTCCTCTACGACCCCTATCAGGTGGCCGAGGCCCGCGCGCTGCATGCAGACTGCATCCTGATCATCATGGCCTCGGTCTCGGACGCGCAGGCGCGCGAGTTGGAAGCAGCGGCTTACGAGTGGGGCATGGATGTGCTGGTCGAGGTGCATGACGGCGTGGAACTCGACCGCGCATTGGACGCCTTGCGCTCGTCCCTGATCGGAGTGAACAACCGCAATCTCAACACGTTCGCGGTAACGCTGGAGACGACGCGCACGCTTGCGGCCCGCGTGCCCGAGGGCAAGTTGCTGGTCGCGGAAAGCGGCCTGTTCACGCCTGCCGATCTGGCCGATATGGCCGCCTATGGGGCGCGGAGCTTCCTGATCGGCGAAAGCCTGATGCGGCAGGCGGATGTGGCCGAGGCGACCCGCGCGCTGCTGGCCGCGCCGGTCTTGCCCGAGCGGGCGCAAGGAACGCCAGCGCGATAGCGCATGAGAGGGCAAGATGGAAAAACTTACCCATTTTGACGCTGACGGGCACGCGCATATGGTGGATGTGTCGCAAAAATCCCTTACCGCGCGCCGCGCCATCGCAGAGTCGGCTGTGCGGATGCACCCCGAGACGCTGGCTCTGGTGACCGAAGGTCGCGCGAAAAAGGGCGATGTCCTGGGCGTGGCGCGGCTGGCCGGGATCATGGGCGCGAAACGCTGCGCCGAGTTGATCCCCCTGTGCCATCCGCTGCCCATCACCAGCGTCGCGCTGGAATTGACCCCGGATGCCGGGCTGCCCGGCATCCGCATCCGCGCCGAGGTCGGCACCACCGGCCAGACCGGGGTCGAGATGGAGGCGCTGACCGCCGCCTCGGTCGCCGCGCTGACGGTCTATGACATGCTCAAGGCCGCCGAGAAATCCATGGAAATCGGGCCAACCCGGCTGGTGATGAAGGAAGGCGGCAAATCGGGCCGCTATGAGGCCGCGCCATGATCTCCTATGAGGACGCGCTGGCGCATGTCCTGGCACTTGCCCAGCCGCTGCCGACCGAAGAGGTGGGCCTCGCGCAAGCTGCCGGGCGCGTGCTGCGCGCCCCGGTGGTGGCCGCACGCGATCAGCCGCCCTTTGCGGCCTCGGCCATGGACGGCTATGCCGTGGCGGGCGCGGTGGGGAAAGGCGCGCGCTTCAGCGTGATCGGGACTGCTGCCGCCGGGCATGAATACACAGGCTCCGTCGCCGAGGGCCAGGCAGTGCGCATCTTCACTGGCGCGCCACTGCCCCCAGGGGCCGAGCGCGTCGTGATACAAGAGGACGTCACGCGCGAGGGCGACACCATGACCGTGCAGGCCGACCCCGGCGCGGGCACGCATGTCCGCGCGCGCGGGGCTGATTTCAGCGCGGGGGACCGGCTTTCGGCGCCGCGCCGCCTGCGGCCCACGGACCTTGCGCTGATGGCGGCGATGAACTGCCCGATGGCGACGGTCAGCCGCCGCCCCGATGTCGCGGTCATCGCCACCGGGGACGAGTTGGTCATGCCGGGCGAGACACCGCGCCCCGACCAGATCATCGCCTCGAACGCCTTTGCGCTGAAGGCCATTGCCGAGGAAGAGGGCACGACCGCCCGCATCCTGCCCATCGCCACCGACAGCGAGGAAAGTCTGCGCGCGGTCTTCAGCCTTGCTGCCGGGGCGGATGTCATCGTCACCATAGGCGGCGCATCGGTGGGCGACCATGATCTGGTCGGGCCAGTGGCCGATGCGATGGGGGCGGATCGCGCCTTCTACAAGGTGGCGCTGCGCCCGGGCAAGCCGCTGATGGCCGGGCGTATGGGCAGTGCGGTTCTGCTGGGCCTGCCCGGCAACCCGGTCTCGAGCATCGTGTGCGCGCATCTTTTCCTGCGGCCGCTCTTGCGCGCGGCGCTGGGGCTCGGGGCCTGGCCGCTGCCTACCGCCAGCGCCACGCTGACCGAGGCGCTGCGCCCCAATGGCCCGCGCGTCCATTTCCTGCGGGCCACGCTCGGCCCCGGCCCGACGATCACGCCGCTGCCCACGCAGGACAGCGCGCTGCTGGGGGTGCTTTGCGCCGCCGACGCGCTGCTGATCCAGCCCGCACATGACCCCGGCAAGCCCGCCGGGGCCGAGATGCGCTACATCGCGCTTTAGCCCGCCTCAGTCGCGCACCACATAGACCGACTGTCTGGCATGGCGCACAACGCGCGCGGCGTTCGGGCCCAGCAGGTAGTCACGCGCCTCCGGGCGGTGGGCGCCCATTACGATGACATCGACATCCAGCTTGTCGGCGGCGCGCAGGATCTCGTCATAGATGTTGCCGTGCAGCACATGCGGGTGCACCTCGATCGCGCCCGGCACATTCTCGCGCACCCACTTGCGCAACGCCTCACCGAAGGTCGCGAGCGCCGTCTTCTCAAATCCCGCCTGAAAGAAGGTGCCGACCATGGACATGCCGAAATCGGGCAGGACCGAGACGACATGCAACTCGCCTCCCTTTGCGAGCATGATCTGCGCCTCGGCCATCGGCTTGATCCACGAGGCCGGCGAGTTCAGGTCGATGGGCAGCAGAATTTTCTTGGCCATGGCGCGCTCCGGGGATGTTTGCACCAAGTGGATACGCGCGGCTGGCAGGAATCAAGCCCAAACTTCCGGTCGGGCAGGCCTATCCGCCGCGTAAGCGGTCCGGGAGGTGTTGAGGCCGTGGAAGGCGTGTTCGGCAACCGGAGACTGTCTGCACTCTCCGGCCCGCCTGTTGGCAGGGACGGAGCTAGCGATCTGTGCCGCCAGTTCGGCATCTCGCACAAGACCGCGAAAGGATCCGGGCTTCTCGTCCACAAACAGCCGACCGGCACCCCGCAGATACCCGTTCGGCACGAGGGTATCACGCATGTCCGGGCCAAACCCTCTTGCCGGTGGTGCGACAGATTCATGAGCCGGAGCATCATCATCGGGTTGCGCCGCAAGCTGCCTGATGACGCGGTCGCGCGCTTGCCCTTCGACCCTCACGCGCAGCTGGTCCACATGCCCAGACAGGCCAGGCCAGATAATGACCATAGCGAGGGCCAGCAACATCATGCTGCTGCGCGAGGTCTGATCGCTTTTCAAGCGCGACGGATATGGCGTCATCGGGACTGGTCGGGCACCTGAGCGCATTTGAAGACGGGAGAACCGTCCGGGTCAGACGCCCGCGTCCAGGGATGCGGATGCAGTCCTGTCGTCTGTCGCCCGGCGTCCGGTCAGCCCGCATCCTCGGCGATCGCCCGGATCCCGGCGGCGATGTAGGGCACCAAGATGCGGCTGTATGCTCTGGGCGTTGTCGCGCCACCAGCGGCCGCGATCAGCCCCTCGATACGAGAGTCGCGCACCGCCGCAGCATGCATCAGAGCCATCAGGAAATGAAAGCTCCTGACAGCATCGGCAGGCCCCAGCCCCGGCAACGCCCGTCGGAAGGCAGCGATGTAGAGTTGCGCCACCTCGTCAAAGCTTTCGCTCATCCAGGCCGACAGCTGCCCGTCCCAGACCGACCGGCCAACGAAGGTGGCAAAGGCCTGCCACTGCGCGTCGCCTGACTCGAGCCGCTGAAAATAAGGCATCAGGATCGCCCGGACCAGCGGCTCGATCTCGACATTGTCGGGTCCGACGAGCGCCTCATACTGGGTCAGAAGCGCCAGCCGCTCGGCATTGAGCTCGCCCGCCCGGCGCCGGATGGCCTCGCCGACAAGTGTTTCCTTCTTGCCGAAATGATAGACGATCTGGCCCACATTTGCACCGGCCTCGTGGGCGATCTGGCGCAGCGTGACGGTCTGGTAGTTGCGGGCCGCGAACAACCGTTCGGCCGCGTCGAGAATGCGGTCCGGGGTCTCGATGTTGTAGGCCCGCGTGCGTGCTGCACCTTGAGCTGCTGGGGTGATTTGGGGCTGCATCGTCTCGCCTGTCTCCTCGGTTTTCGCCAGTGCCGAAGCTGACGGGTCTGCGGGCATCCTCTCTGCATTCCCGCACGGTGACCGCCAAGAAAGCGGGCATTGCCGACGGTGCAAGAGCCGAATCCGCAGGCATCGCGAAATTCGCTATATCGTTACGGTTTCTATCTCAAGATATACTATTGACAAACTGTTTATACCAAAGAAACCATAAGCTGATCTCTGTAGAGCCGAGTGACGTGATGAGTGAAGCTGCACTGACCCTTGCCGATATCGAAGCCGCCGAGAAACTCGCCGCGGTGCGCTATACTCCGCAGGAGCGGGCACAGATGCTGGACAATCTGGAGGGGCAGATCGCCTCTGCCCGGCTGCGACGCTCGGTGCGCCTGGGCAATGATGAACCGATGGCCACCCGATTCGACCCGCGCCTGCCGAATTTCCGGATGCCGGCCGCAGTGGGGCCGTCAGAATTCTCCACTCCCGGAGACGTTGCGCTGCCCGACAGTGACGAGGACATCGCCTTTGCCCCGGTGGTGCAGCTTTCCGCCTGGATCCGGGCCGGGCACCTCAGCAGCCGCAGGCTGACCGAGATATATCTTGCCCGGATTGCCGCCCTGAATCCCGATCTTTACTGCTTTGCCACCGTCACGCCCGATCTGGCACGGGCCGAGGCTGATGCGGCGGATGCGCTGCTGGGTGCCGGCGTCTGGCTGGGCCCTCTGCATGGCATCCCCTATGGCATGAAGGATCTGTTCGACACCCGCGGCATAATCACTGGCTGGGGCGCCGAGCCTTTCCAGCACCGGGTGCCTGACAGGGACGCGGTAATCGTCACCCGGCTGCGTGCGGCGGGGGCGGTGCTGCTGGGCAAGACCAGCCTCGGCGCGCTTGCCTACAACGACATCTGGTACGGCGGTACCACCCGCAACCCCTGGAACCTCAATGAGGGTTCGAGCGGTTCCTCGGCCGGGTCGGGCTCGGCCACGGCGGCAGGGCTCTGCGGCTTTGCGATCGGAACCGAGACGCTCGGCTCGATCACCTCGCCCTCGCAGCGCTGTGGCACGACCGGGCTGAGGCCCACTTTCGGCCGGGTGGCGCGCACTGGCGCGATGGCACTGTGCTGGACACTGGACAAGATCGGCCCGATGTGTCGCGGGGTTGAGGATACGGCATTGGTGCTGGCCGCACTGAACGGCGCAGATCCGGGCGACCCCTCGTCGATCCAGGCGCCGTTCCACTTCGACGCCGGGGCCGAGTGGAGGGATCTGCGTGTCGGCTATCTGCCCGAGGCGTTTGGCGAGGGCGCGACCGAGGTCGATCACGCCGCGCTGCAGGCTGTCCGCGATCTGGGGCTGAACGTGTCCGAGGTCAGCCTGCCCGACCTGCCCTATGGCGCGCTGATCAACCTGCTTTATGCCGAAGCCGCCGCGGCATTCGAGGAACTGACGCTAGACAATACCGATGACAGCCTGAGCTGGCAGGATGCCGGGGCCTGGCCCAACACCTTTCGCAAGGCGCGCTTTCTCAGCGCGGTCGACCATATCCAGCTCGACCGCCTGCGCCTGCGGGTGATGAAGGCGCTGGACGATCTGTTCACGCAGGTCGATGTGGTGATCGGACCCTTCATGACCGGCCCGTTGCTGGTGGCAACCAACTTCACCGGCCATCCCTGCCTGCATCTGCGTGCCGGTTTTCTGGACGTGGCGACCCGAGGAAAGGCCAGTCTGGGCGCGGGCAAGCTGAGCGTCGGCGAGGAAGCGGCCTCCGGGCAGACATTCACCGTGCCTCAGGGCATCTCGCTGTGGGGGCGCCTGTTCGAGGAAGGGCCGATCCTGAATCTGGGCATGGCATTGGAGGCTGCGCTCGGCGTGGCCGACCGCCGTCCGACCTTCGCACGATGACCCTAGACCGCTCGGCCCGCGAATATCGGGCCGACAGTTCCAACCCCGGCACCGCGCCGAAACCTACAGGGAGAAACGAGACATGAAACGCAGGGATTTTCTGGCCACCACCATGATCGCCGGCGGGGCCTTCGGGCTTGGCCTTGGCATGCCCACCCGAGTTCTGGCTGATGAGCCGGTTTCGGGCGGAACGCTGGTCTGGGGTCACTCCGAGACGACCCAGAACCTGGACATGCACCAGACCGGGACGGCGTCGACCAGCCGGGTGTTGCAGAACATACACAACGCCATCGTCACGATCGACAGCAACATGGAAGTGGTCCCGCAACTGGCCGAAAGCTTCGAGGTTTCCGATGACGGGCTGACCTACACCTTCCGCCTGCGCGAGGGGGTCATGTTCCACGATGGCTCGACCATGACGTCCGAGGACGTGAAATACTCGTTCGACCGCTGCCGCGACCCCGACACAGGGGCTGTCAATTTCGAGGTGTTCAACGATGTCGCCGAGATCGAGACGCCGGACGATCTGACCGTGGTCATCCGCATGACCCGGCCGAACGCGCCCTTCCTCGCGCGTCTGGCCGAGAATGGCGCGGGCGTGGTCATGCCCGCAGGCTCGGGCGACGTCCAAGGCGACACGCCCATCGGCGCCGGGCCGTTCCGCTTCGTGCGGCGCGAGTTCGGCAACGAGGTCGCGCTGGAACGGTTTGACGATTACTGGGACGGCCCCGCCTTTCTGGACGGCATTCTGGCGCGCGAGGTAACCGAGCCGACCGTCCGCCTTACAGGTCTGCAGACCGGCGAGATGCACATGATCAACGACATTCCGGCCGAACGCATCGCCAGTGTCGAGAACGATGCCGACACACAGGTTCTGACCTGGGCACCGCTGAACTTCGACTTCGTGAACTTCAACCACAACAACCCGGTTTTCCAGGATCAGCGCGTGCGCGAAGCCTTTGCCCTGATGATCGACAAGGAGATGCTGTTGCAAGGCGCGCTCTGGGGTCAGGGCGAAACGACATCCACGCCAAGCTTTCCCAATGACGCGGCCCGGCATCCCGATCTGCCCCAGCGCGGCCAGGACATCGCCCGCGCCCGCGACCTGCTGGCCGAAGCCGGGCACCCGCCGGGCAGCCTGAATGTGGTCTTCAAGGTTACCACCAACTACCCCTACCATGTCGAGAGCGCCCAGATCATCTCCGAATGGGCCCGCGAGGCCGGGGTGAACATGACCATCGAGCAGCTGACCTGGGCCGACTGGCTGAGCCAGGTCTGGGTCGACCGAGATTTCGAGATGACGATGATGAACTTCTTCACCATCTGGGAATCCGACCGGCTGTATTACAGCCTCTATCACACCACCGGCGGCTTCAACTATCGCGGCATCAGCGATGCCCGTATCGACGATCTGGCCGAGGCCGCGCGCGGCGAGACCGATCCCGACGCCCGGATCGCGCTGTATCGCGACATCCAGCAGCATATCCATGACGACGTTCTGGACATCATCCTGTGGTATCGCAACGGCTCGATCGGGGCGCGGCCGCAGGTCGGGGGGCTGGATACGCTGGTCCACCCGAACGGCTCGAACCTGAACTTCCATCGGGTCTGGCTGCGCAGCTGAACACGACCCCGGGGGCGCGGCCGTCTGGCTGCGCCTCCCTGCCCATCCTCCGAATTTGCCCGTGAAAGCCCCTCGCGATGATCTACCTCGTCAATCGCCTTGTTTCTATCGCGTTGACCCTGTTCCTCATCTCGATCGTCACCTTCGGCATCACGAATGTTCTGCCGGGGGACGTGGCCATGATGATCATGGGCACCCAGTCCAATCCCGAGGCGCTGGAGAACCTGCGCCGCACGCTGGGACTGGATGACCCGCTGATCATGCAATACGGGCGCTGGATCCTCGGGATGATGCAGGGCGACTGGGGGCGGTCGCTGCTGTTTCGCGAACCCATCCTGCCGCTGATCGGACAGAAGGTACTGGCGAGCGGGCTGATCGTGGTCATGTCGATGACCATCGCGCTGAGCCTTGCCATCCCGCTGGGGGTCTGGGCGGCGCGGCACCGGGACCGGTGGCAGGACACCTCGGCGTCGTCCGTCGCGCTTCTGGGCCTCAGCGTGCCGGATTTCTTTATCGGGATCATGCTGATCCTGCTCTTTGCCGCGGGGCTGGGCTGGCTGCCCTCGTCGGGGTTCGTCGATCCGACGACCAACCTTCCGGGTGCGATGCGCCACGCGCTGCTGCCGTCGGTTGCGCTGGGTCTGGGGCTGATGGCGCATCTGACGCGGATGACCCGATCGGCCATGACCGGGGTGCTGAACCAGGATTTCATCCGCGTCGCCCGCGCCAAGGGCCTGTCGGATCGCACCGTGGTCTGGCGCTACGCGCTGCCCAATGCCATCGGGCCGGTGATGACTGTGGCGGGGCTGCAGATCGGCTACCTGTTCGGCTCGATCATCGTGATCGAAAGCCTGTTTTCCTATACCGGCATGGGCTGGCTGACCTATCAGGCCCTGCTCAACCGGGATGTGCCGCTGATCCAGGGCACGATCTTCGTGATCGCAGCGGTGGTGATGCTGGTCAATCTGATGGTCGATCTGCTGTACCGCGTGGTCGACCCGCGCATCCGGCTGGAGTGAGCGCGATGCACAAACTCCGCACACCCAAGGCGCTTCTGGGCTTCACCCTTGTCGGGCTGATGGTCGGCATCGCGCTGCTGGCGCCGCTCCTGATCCCCGCCGAGCGCGCCACGCAGATGGTGATGACCGCCAGATTGCAGCCGCCGTCCTGGGACTATCTGCTGGGAACGGACCAGCTTGGCCGCGATCTGCTGGCGCGGGTCCTGCTGGGGGCGCGTACGTCGTTGATGATCGCGCTCTCGGCAGTCGGCATCTCGATCCTGCTGGGCCTGCCGCTGGGTATCATCTCGGGTTATTACGGCGGGCGGATCGACAATGTGCTGATGCGCGTAATCGATGCGCTGCTGAGCTTTCCGGCGCTGCTGCTGGCGTTGACCATCTCGGCGGTGCTGGGTCCGAACCTGCAGAACACCATCCTTGCCATCGGCATCGCCTTCACCCCCTTTCTGGCGCGGATCGTGCGCGGCGAGGCGCTTCGGGTCGTCCAGATGCCCTATGTCGAGGCCGCGCGCGCCGCCGGCACCCGCGACGGGGCGATGATCCTGCGCCATATCCTGCCCAACATCATGCCCGCGCTGATCGTGCAGGCCACGATCAGCCTGGCCTTTGCGGTGCTGGCCGAGGCGGCGTTGTCCTTCCTGGGCCTGGGCACTCAGCCGCCCGCGGCATCCTGGGGACTGATGATCCAGGCCTCGCGGCAGTTCCTGGACATCGCGCCCTGGACGGCGCTGGTGCCGGGCACGGCGCTGGCGCTGACGATCCTGGGCCTGAACCTGCTGGGCGACGTCCTGCGCGACGTGCTCGACCCGAGATCACGGTGAGCGCCATGACCGACCCGAATTCCGCCACCGAACCGCTGGTCCGCATCGAGGGCCTGCGAGTCGAGTTCCCCGGCGAGACTGGCCCCATCGTCGGGGTCGAGGATGTCAGCTTTCAGGTCATGCCCGGCGAAACCGTCTGCGTGGTGGGCGAATCCGGCTCGGGCAAGTCAGTCACCTCGCTGTCGCTGCTCAGGCTGGTCGAGTTCGGTGGTGGCCGGATCGTGGCCGGCAAGCTGTGGTTCCGTCCCGATGACGGTCCGGCCATTGACCTGGCCCAGGTCCCGCCGGAGCGGATGGGCGACCTGCGCGGCAACCGGATCGGGATGATCTTTCAGGAACCGATGACGGCGCTGAACCCGGTCTTCACCATCGGCCGCCAGTTGACCGACGGGTTGCGCCGTCATCGCGGCCTGTCGGCCCGCGCCGCTGCCGAGCGGGCGCTGGAGTTGCTGCGCGAAGTTCGCCTGCCCGAGCCCGAGCGGCGCCTGAAACAGTATCCGCACGAACTCTCGGGCGGAATGCGCCAGCGCGTCGTGATCGCCATGGCCATGGCCTGCCGTCCCAGCCTGCTGATCGCCGACGAGCCGACCACGGCGCTGGACGTGACCATCCAGGCCGAGATCCTCGCGCTGATCGGCCGGTTGAAGCGTGAGTTCGGCATGGCGGTCATGTTCATCACCCATGACATGGCCGTGGTTGCGCAGATGGCCGACCGGGTGGTGGTCATGCGGCACGGCAAGCTGGTCGAGGAGGGGCCGGTCGAGCGCATTTTCGCCGACCCGCGGGCCGCGTATACGCAGACCCTGCTTGCCTCGGTGCCGAAACTGGGCGAGATGCGCGGCAAGCCCGCGCCCGAACCGCTGCGCCTCCCCGGTGCGCCCGCACCGGCGGCGATCTCCGCCGGTGCCACCCCGCGCGACGGGCAACCCGTCCTCTCTGTCCGCGGGTTGACCACGCGGTTTCCGATCCGCGGCGGCGTGCTGCGCCGGGTGGTAGCCAATGTCCATGCAGTCGAGCAGGTGGACTTCGACTTGGCCGCTGGCGAGACCCTGGCGCTGGTCGGCGAGTCGGGCTGCGGCAAGTCCACAACCGCGCGCTCGATCCTGCGGCTGGTGGAACCCGATGCCGGGCAGATCGAGATCGACGGCCAGGACATCCGCGCGCTCGACGCCCCCGCCCTGCGCCGGGCGCGGCGCAACATGCAGATGGTCTTTCAGGACCCCTTCGCCTCGCTCAACCCCTACATGCGTCTGAAGAAACAGGTGGCCGAACCGCTGGCGAATTTCGGGCTCGCGCGCGGGTCGGAACTGGACGACCGGGTGGCCTTCCTCTTCGACCGCGTGGGCCTGCCGCGCGACTTCATGCGCCGCTTCCCACACGAACTTTCGGGCGGCCAGCGGCAGCGGGTGGCCATTGCCCGGGCTCTTTCGGTCAACCCCAAGCTGATCGTGGCCGACGAAGCGGTGTCGGCGCTTGACGTCTCGGTGCAGGCGCAGGTGCTCAACCTCTTCCTGGAATTGCAGGCGGAACTCGGCCTGTCCTATCTGTTCATCAGCCATGACATGGCGGTGGTCGAGCGCATCTCGCACCGCGTCGGCGTGATGTATCTTGGCCGGATCGTCGAGATCGGCAGCCGCGCCGCGGTGTTCGAGAACCCGCAACACAGCTATACGCAAGCTCTGCTCAAGGGTGTGCCGATCGCCGATCCGACGCACCGGATGCTTCGCGAGGATCTGGCCTTCAAGCCCCTGCCATCACCGATCTTTCCGGCAGGTCATGAACCCACAGCTGCGGTCTATGACGAGGTTGCGCCTGGCCATCTGGTCCTGGACGAGACGGGATGATCCCCGAGCATGGCTTGACGCCACACGCTGCCACAGCCGCACCGCATGATCAGAAACGCGACCGTCAAGCGCTACTGCGACGATAGCCACGACCCGTTGCGGGCGAACCCCGCCGACGTCCTCACCGCCTACGATTTCGCACGCAGGCTGAAGACGCCGAGCGGCCTCTCGCTCCATGCATACATCTGCACTGTCTGGACGTCAGGGCCAGATGGACTCCTCGTTGATCCGATCCACCAGACACCCCGCACAGACACGGACCCACAGATCAAGCCTCATGGGAATCCCGTATCGAAATGGCCGCAACGCGTTCCAGGCTCGCCCAGACCAAACTGGCCCTTGAGATTCCCTTGGGTCTTTGTTTCGGATCCAAAGTAACGGCCGTGAAGACGGTCCGGATGGATGGGCAACCATAGTCTTCTGACCTCCGTCAGCGGATCAAGGTCGCGCTGGCTGTGGGCATGTCGGCGACCCCGGTCGCCCAAATTCGACAGCCAATCGCGTATATGATCAGAATTCGTGGCGCGCGGTTTGCGTTTGTGTGACGACATCTGGCGTCAGGCGGTTTTTGGCAGGCTCCAGTCGCCGCAGAGGTCTAGGGCCGTTTGGGTGGGGCGTTTACGGCCCCGGGGGCGCTTTCGGCGCGCGCACGCGACAATGTTCTGCCGAAAGCGTCAGCCAGAAGCGGCTTCACCCGCCGCAAGCTGCGCTTTTATCACACCCGCGCGCGCCACTGCGGCAGCCATCGCGTTGCCCGCCTCGGCCAGCGGCGCCACATGCGAGATGACAGGGGTGACATCCAGACGGCCCGACTGCAGCAGGCGCAGCACCGGGGCGAAGGCGGCGGCGAAGCGGAACGAGCCCGCGAGCGTCAATTCGCGCGCCATGATGTCATTGGCGGGCAGCGCCACCTCGGGCGGCAGGGTACCGATCTGGACGATCGTGCCCCCCCGCTCGACCAGCGCGATGGCCTGCGCAAGGGCAGCGGGGGCGCCCGAGGCCTCGAAAGCCACGGCGATCCCGTCCGGTGCGGCCGCCTCCACGGCCTCGGCAAAATCGGGCCGCTGCGGGTCGAGCGTCGCGTCCGCCCCGATCCTCAGCGCGGTCTCGCGCGCAAAGCTGTCGGGATCGCTCAGGATCACTGGCGCAGCCCCCGCCGCGCGCGCGAGCAGCGCGGTCAACTGCCCGATGGTCCCGCCGCCCGTCACCAGCACCGCGCGCCCGGCAAGCCCACCGGCGCGGCCCAGCGCGTGCAGGCACACGCTCAGCGGCTCGATCAGCGCCGCCGCGCCCCATGTCACCTGCGCGGGCAGGATGTGGCAGTTGCGCGCCGGAACCGCCACATATTCCGCAAAGCCGCCATCGAGATGCGGGTCGCAACTGGCCGAGCCGAGAAAACGCATGTTCAGGCACAGGTTCGACCGACCGACCGCGCAATAGCGACAGGCGCCGCAGGGGTGCGACGGGTCCACGGCGACCCGCGCGCCCAGCAGCGATGGCGCCGCCCCTTGCCCCAGCGCCACCACCTCGCCCGCAAGCTCATGGCCCAGGACAAAGGGGCGTTTGGGCACGAAACGCCCGACCTTGCCATGCGTGAAGTAATGGATGTCGGACCCGCAGATCCCCGCGCGGCGAATCGCCACCAGCACCGCGCCCGGCCCGGGTTCGGGGCGGGGCAGTTCGACCGCGCGCAAATCGCGCGCGCCGTGCAACTGAAAGGCCAGCATCGTCTTGCCCATACCCGTCACCTTCCGAACACCAGCGTCGGCAGCCAGGTCGATAGCGCCGGGATGTAGGAAACCATCATCAGCACCACCAGATTGCAGATCAGGAAGGGGGCGATGGCGCGCACGATGGCGGGCAGCGACACCCGCGCGATCGATCCGCAGACGAACAGGCACACCCCCAGCGGCGGCGTGGTCAGCCCCAGCATCAGGTTCAGCACCGCGAAGGTGGCGAAATGGATCGGGTCGATGCCCACCGAGGTCGCCAGCGCCAGCAGCGGCACGAAGAGGATGATCAGCGCGGCGATGGTCTCCATGAACATGCCGACGAACAACAGCACGAGGTTGATCAGCAAGATCACCACGATCCGGCTTTCGGTCACGCTGAGCACTGCGCCGACGATGGCCTGCGGGATGCGCTCGGTCGACAGGATCCAGCCGAAGACATTGGCAAAGCCCACCAGCGCCAGGATCGCCGCCGAGGCGATGCCCGACCGGATGATGATCCCCGGCACGTCGCGCAGCTTCAGCCCGCCATAGACCAGCGTGCCAACCAGAAACGCATAGATGCAGGCGACGACGGCGGTTTCGGTGGGGGTGGCGATGCCGGTGACCAGCCCGCCGATGATCAGCCCCGTCATCGCCAGCGCCCAGAGCGCCGAGACGAAGGCGCGGCCCAACTCGCCAAAGCCCTGCCAAGCCTGCACCGGATAGCCGTTGCGGCGCGAGACGACATAGCAGGTGACCATCATCGCGACGCCCAGCAGCAGCCCCGGGATCGCCCCGGCCATGAACATCCGCCCCACCGACAGCCCCGAGAGCGCGCCGACGATGATCATCGGCACCGAGGGCGGGATCATCGGCCCCACGGTCGAGGAGGCCGCCGTCACCGCCGCCGAAAAGGGCGCCGGGTAGCCCGCGCGTTTCATGCCCGGGATCATCACCCCGCCGATGGCCGCGGAGTCGGCCACCGCCGTGCCCGAGACGCCACCGAACAGTAGCGAACTGGCGATATTCGCCTGCCCCAGCCCGCCGCGCATCCAGCCCACCAGCGCGCTGGCAAACCGCACGATCCGCTCGGTGATGCCGCCCGCGTTCATCAGGTTCCCGGCGAGGATGAAACCCGGGATCGACAGCAGCACGAAGACATCGAGCCCGGCATACATTCGCTGCGGGATGATCACCAGGGGCATCCCCTGAAACAGGATGTAGGCCATCGAGGCCAGCCCCAGCGCCACCGCGATCGGCAGGCCGAAGACCAGCGAGCCCAAAAACACGCCGAAAAGGACAATCAGCTCCATCAGGGTCTTCCGTGCCGGGGTGTGGTCATGGGCGCGGGTCCTGTTCGGGGCCAGTGCCGGGCCGCGCGCCGGTAAGGGCAGATGGCTCCGCGAGGGCCGGGTCGTCGAGGGGGCGCGGGCGCCCGTCGTTGCGCCCGGTCAGCATCTCGATCACCCGCAGCGCGGCAAAGAGCGCCAGCCCCGCGAGCAGGACAATCGTGGCAAGGTGGCTCCAGGTCATGCGGATGCCAAGGACCGGCGATCTCTGGATCTGCCCGATGCCGACAAAGCGCCAGGCCGGTTCGATCAGCAGCACGGCCAGCCCGCAGACGATCACCGCGCCGACCAGCCGCAGCATCCAGCCCAGCCGCTCGGGCATGGCATCGACCGCGATGTCGATGCCGACCAGATCGCCCGACCGGTAGGCCAGCCCGATCCCGAAGGCCGCGATGTAAAGCAGCGCGAAGCGCGTCAGCTCCTCGGTCCAGGCGGGCGAGAAGGGCAGGAAATTGCGGCTGACGACCTGCACGGTCACGGCAAAGATCACCACGCCGAAGGTGATCAGCAACCCCGCGCGAAAGACGAATGTGACGAATGCAGCAATCCGGTCCATGGAGCCACCCTGTGCAGTCTGGCCCCCGCCGCATCCGGGCGGGGGCCGGGGCCGAACCGCATGCGCGGTTCAGCGGTCGAACAGACCCTCGACGATCTCGCGGATCTCGTCGGGGACATTCGACAATACCGCATCGCGCGAGGCATCGGCAAATGCCGCCTGATCGACCTCGACAAAGGTCATGCCCGCGCTTTCGAGGAACTCGCGATGCTCTTCCTCCTCGGCGATGAACAGCTCGCGCTCATACTCCTGGGTGCGGCGCGCGGCCTCCATCACGGCGTCCTGATCGGCTTCGGACAGCTCGTTCCAGGTCACCTCGGACAGCGTCAGATAGATCCACGACCGCACATGCGCGGTCATGTTCACATGGCTCTGCACCTCGTTGAAGCTGGCCGAGCGGATCAGCGCCAGCGGGTTTTCCTGCGCGTCGATGGTGCCCGATTGCAGCGAGGTGAACACCTCGCCAAAGGCCATCGGCGTGGGGCGTGCGCCCAGCGCCTGCCACGTATCGACGAACAGCGGCACGTTGGGGACGCGCAGCCGCAGCCCGTCAAGCTCTTCGGGGGTCTCGATGGCGCGGTTGGCGGTCAGGTGGCGCGGGCCACGCGCGAAATACGCGATGGGGCGGACCTGCGCGTTCTCGATGATGGCGGCCTCGATATCGGCCCCGATCTCGCCCGAGGCGATCTCGTCCATTTCCTCGAGCGACTGGTAGCCATAGGGCACCGCCAGCAGTGCTGCCATGTCAGTCCAGTTCTGCAGGCTCTCGCCGGTGATCGTCATGTCCACGGTGCCAAGCTGCATGCCGTTGATCATGTCGATCTCGCGGCCGAGGCTCTCGTTCGGGAACACCTCGACGGCGATGCGCCCGTCGGTGAGTTCGGACAACTGCTCGCCGAAATAGACCGAGGCGAGATGCCAGACATTGTCCTCGTTGGCCAGATGGCCCAGTTGCAGCGTGCGCTCCTGCGCGTATGCCGGCATGCCGGTCAGCACGAGCGCCAGGGCGGTTGTCGCCGCAAGTCCCTTGAATGCGTGATGTTTCATTTCGGTTCCTCCTCCGTGGTGGTTTCCGGGGTCTTCTTCATCCTCGCAGCGGCGAAGATTTCGGGCCGCTCGTCAGCAAGCTGCTGCACGGTGCGGATGATCTCGCGCAGATGGGTGCGCATGGCGGTTTCGGCCGCCGCCGGGTCGGCCGCCTCGACGGCATCGACAACCGCCGCGTGCTGGGTGACGAGGCGGCTCATGTGGTCGGGGTAGTAGCTGAGCATCCGCACGCGATCCATCTGGGCCTTGAGGTCCTCGACCACGCCCCAGGCAAAGGTCTGCCCGGCAGCTTCCGCGAGGGTGCGGTGAAACCGTTCATCGAGGTCCTGAAAGGCAGTGGCATCGGCGGGCGCGACCGCCTGCTGCAAGGCGATCTGGGCGCGGAGGTCGGCGATGACGGCGGGGTCGGGCGCACCGGCGACCGCCCGGACAATCGCGACCTCGATCGCCTCGCGCACGAAACGCGCGTTCAGCACTGCCTCGACCTCGATCTCGGTGACATAGGTGCCGCGCTGCGGGCGCACCTGCACCAGCCCGTCCGAGGCGAGCCGGATGAAGGCCTCGCGCACCGGCTGGCGGCTGACCGCATAGCTCGCCGCGACCTCGGATTCCGACAGCACGCTGCCCGGGGCAAGCTCTCCGGCGATGATCCGGCTGCGGATCGAGCGATAGACCTGCGGGCCGACCGCTGTCGTGTGTTCGATTTTCAGGGAATTCATCATTCCTCCGCCTCCGGTGAATTGTCTTATAGCATACTTCCATACCAGTCAAGCTCGGGTTATAGTGGGCGGGCAGACGATGGGGGAGAACACGATGCGGCAGACATGGCGATGGTTCGGACCCGGTGATCCGGCGACGGTCGAGGACATGGCGCAGGCCGGGGTCGAGGGCGTCGTCACGGCGCTGCACCATGTGCCCACTGGCGCGGTCTGGACGCGCGAGGCGATCGTGCAGCGCCAGCGCGAGGTCGC
>LFIK01000235.1_pt1 | contig 40265 bp, 33 predicted proteins | sample 643401 | NCBI WGS metagenome assembly LFIK01 (sample SAMN03777447, study PRJNA286221) | soda lake metagenome | biome: soda lake; feature: Kulunda steppe; material: water; isolation source: sample T5-Br brine of Lake Tanatar-5 | place: Russia: Kulunda steppe | collected 2010-07
ACCTGCGTGATCTCGTGCGTGCGGGTGTCGCGGGTGACCACCAGCCAGGAGCGGTCGCCGACTTCATGATACCAGAGTTCGCGGTGGGTGCCCGCCGGGTTGTCGCGCAGGTGGAGGTAGGCATCGAAAGCCTCGAGCGCGCCCTCGGCCATGCCGTCCGGGCGGTCGATGAGGGTGGCATCGCCGAGATAGGTGAATTCCTGCGCGTCCCGCGGGCCGAGGAGGGGATGGTGGATGATCATGGGCGCCCCTTTCCGGCCGCGGCGCAGAGGGCGGCCGGGGGATTCGGGTATTTCTGGCAAGATGAAGTGGCTGGAGTGGCGCGCGGGGTGGCTGGCGGCGCGATCGAGTATTTCTGGCAAGAAAATGGGGGCATGGCTGCGCTGCGTCCGAGGCTCGTGTCAGTGAAGGTTAGGCTGGGCGCCGGCGCCGCGTTCGTCGATGGGGTAGCCGCGGCGAAAGCGGTCGAGGCGGAAGGCGGTGGCGGTGGGGTGCGGTTCATCTGTGGCCAGCAGATGCGCGAAGGTCAGACCCGAGGCGGGGGTGGCCTTGAACCCGCCGTAGCACCAGCCGCCATTGAAATAGAGCCCCTCGATGGGCGTGCGGTCGATGATGGGCGAGCCGTCCATGCTCATGTCCATCACGCCCCCCCACATGCGCAGGAGCCGCGCGCGCCCGATGGCGGGCATGATCGCCATGCCACTTTCGATCACGTCTTCGGGGACCGGCAGGTTGCCGCGCTGGGCGTAGGAGTTGTAGCCGTCCAGATCGCCGCCGAAGACCAGCCCGCCCTTGTCGGACTGGCTGATGTAGAAGTGGCCCGCACCGAAGGTCACCACCCCGTCGATAAGGGGTTTCAGACCTTCGGTGACAAAAGCCTGCAGCACATGGCTCTCGATGGGCAGGCGCAGCCCGGCCATCTCCATCACGCGGCTGGAGTTTCCGGCGACGGCGACACCGACCTTGCGCGCGCGGATCGGGCCGCGGGTGGTGTCCACGCCGGTGATGCGGCCGCCGTCGATCCGCAGGCCCGTGACCTCGCAGTTCTGGAGGATGTCGACGCCGCGGCGGTCGGCGGCGCGGGCGTAGCCCCAGGCCACGGCATCGTGGCGCGCGGTGCCCGCGCGGCGCTGCAGGAGCCCGCCCTGGATGGGAAAGCGCGCGTTGTCGAAGTTCAGCCACGGGTAGAGGGCGCGCACGCCTGCGGCATCCAGAAGTTCGGCGTCGGCACCGTGCAGCCGCATGGCGTTGCCGCGACGGATATACGCATCGCGCTGGGCATCGGAGTGATAGAGGTTGATGATCCCGCGCTGGCTGAACATTGCGTTGTAGTTCAGGTCCTGCTCCAGCCCCTCCCAGAGCTTGAGGGAGTGTTCGTAGAACGGCTCGTTGCCATCCAGCAGGTAGTTGGAGCGCACGATGGTGGTGTTGCGGCCGACGTTGCCGCCGCCGATCCAGCCCTTTTCCAGCACCGCCACGCTGCGCGCGCCATAGCGGCTGGCGAGGTAATGCGCGGTGGCAAGCCCGTGCCCGCCGCCGCCGATGATCAGCGTGTCATACTCGGCCTGCGGTTCGGGGTCGCGCCAGGCAGGGCGCCAGCCGCGATGGCCGCGCAGGGCTTCGGCGAAGAGTCGGAAGGCAGAGTAACGCATGGGCAGTCCGTCGCTGATCCTGCGCACTCTGTAGCCGCGCGCGCATCAACGCGATACCCGTTTCCGACATCCCGCACTCCGGAGCCGTCAATCCCGCCGCCTCGGTCAGTCTTCGCGGAAGGGAAAGGGGGCGCCTGCGGGCGCCCCCTGACGGGACCGGGTTGGCTCAGGCGGCGCGGGCCATGTCCTGCCGCGCGGCCATGGTGGCGCGGGTCCAGAAATCCAGATCGTCCAGCATCGCATCGGCCGATCCGCCGATGGCGCCTTCGATCGCCTCCATCGGCTTCGGATCGCCGCCCAGCGGGTGCACGGTCATGAACTCGGATCCGCCGATGTGCACCGCCGCGCGGGTGGAGGCCATCTGCAACTCGATCCCGATGCTGCGCAGGTGTTCGGCTGCACGGGTCCCACCGGCGCCGCCATAGCTCACGATGCCGAACGCCTTGCGATTCCATTCGACATAGGCCTGATCGAGCGCGTTTTTCAGCGCGCCGGTGATCGAACGGTTGTATTCCGGGGTGACGAAGATGTAGCCGTCGAATGCGCCGACCTTCTTCTGCCAGGCGATGGCGCGCGGGTCCTCGCTGGGCATCCACGCGTTCGAGGCGGCTTCGTTGAAGAGCGGCAGGTCGAAATCCTTCAGATCGACGATCTCGACCTCCCAGTCGCCGCGGGCGCGGGCGCGGGCGGCGATCCATTCGGCGGGTTTGTCGCCGAAGCGGGCGTCGCGGGTGGTGCCGAGGATGATGGCTACACGGGGGGTACGGGGCATGGTAAGTCTCCTGTTGCAGGTTGTGCTTCCCCGTATGTTGTTCATGCGCGGCGGATGGAAAAGGTCCGGCACCGCACAGGCGCTGTGCAGGGAAGCATCCCGGCGTGGCGTGATCCGCCGCATCGGCCGTGCTTTCTTTTGGCGGCGGGTCGGGTTATCTCTGCTCCGACACACGCCAACAGGGAACTGCGCGCCGCCATGAAACGCTCCGACAACCCCGCCGATCCGTTCAAGAAGGCGCTGGCCGAGGCCGCGCGCACCATGGCGGACGAGCGCGAGATGACCGTGACCTATTCGGTCGATCCGCCCGGTGTGGCAGGCGATACCATGCGCCTGCCGCAGGTCACGCGCCGCATGACCCGCGACGAGGTGCTGCTGGCGCGCGGCACGGCGGATGCGCTGGCGCTGCGGCACCGCTACCATGACGCTGGCACCCATGCGCATTACCTGCCGCAGGGGCAGATGGCGCGGGACCTCTATGACGCGATGGAAACCGCCCGGTGCGAGGCGGTGGGTGCGCGCCACATGCCCGGCACGGCGGGGAATATCGACGCCCGCATCGCGCATGAGGCCGGGCGCAAGGGCTATGCCGAGATCAGTAACCGCCAGGACGCGCCGCTGTCGGTGGCGGCGGGCTACATGGTGCGGGCGCTGACCTCGGGGCGCGAGCTGCCAGACGGGGCGGACAACGTACTGGAGCTGTGGCGCGGGTTCATCGAGGAACAGGCCGGCGGCACGCTGGAGGGCGTGGAGGATGTGCTGGACGACCAGCGCGCCTTTGCCCGGTTTGCGCGCCAGGTGATCAAGGATCTGGGTTACGGCGATCAGTTGGGCGATGACCCCGACGACGCGGGCGACGAAGCCGACGAAAGCGCCGAATCGCAGGAGGACGACCAGCCCGACGAACCCGAGAACCCCGATTCGCAGGGTCAGGAGGACGAGGGCGAAGAGGAGGACAGCGACGAGGACGCGCAGTCCCAGGATGCCGCCGAGGCGCAGGTCGCCATGGACGATCAGGCCGAGGACGAGATGTCCGAGGAAACCGACCTGCCCCAGGGCGAGGCCCCGCCTGAGCCCCCGGCCCCGCCGCCCCATTCCGAGGCCAGCCCCGACTATCGCGTCTATGACGTTGCGCATGACGAGGAAATCCGCGCCGAGGATCTGGCCGAGGCGGCGGAGCTGGAGCGGCTGCGCGCCTATCTGGACCAGCAGCTTGACCCGCTGAAGGGCGCGGTGGCGCGGCTGGCCAACAAGCTGCAGCGCCGCCTGCAGGCGCAGCAGAACCGAAGCTGGGAGTTCGATCTGGAAGAGGGCACGCTGGACGCCGGGCGGCTGGCCCGCGTGGTCGCCAACCCCACCACGCCGCTTTCGTTCAAGGCCGAGAAGGACACCGAGTTCCGCGACACGGTGGTGACGCTCCTGCTGGACAACTCGGGCTCCATGCGCGGGCGGCCCATCTCCATCGCCGCCATCTGCGCCGATGTGCTGGCCCGCACGCTGGAGCGCTGTCAGGTCAAGGTCGAGATCCTGGGCTTCACCACCCGGGCCTGGAAAGGCGGGCGCGCGCGCGAAAAATGGCTCGCCGACGGGCGCCCGGCAGCGCCGGGGCGGCTGAACGATCTGCGCCACATCATCTACAAGAGCGCCGATGCGCCCTGGCGCCGGGTGCGCGACAACCTCGGGCTGATGATGAAAGAGGGGCTCTTGAAAGAAAACATCGACGGCGAGGCGCTGGAATGGGCGCACCGGCGGATGGCGGCGCGGCCCGAGGCGCGCAAGATTTTGATGGTGATCTCGGACGGCGCGCCGGTGGATGACAGCACGCTGTCGGTGAACCCCGCGAATTATCTGGAAAAGCACCTGCGCGACGTGATCGCCATGGTCGAGCGGCGCCGGGCGGTGGAACTGCTGGCCATCGGCATCGGCCATGACGTGACGCGCTATTATGAACGCGCGGTGACGATCACCGACGCCGAGCAACTGGCGGGCGCGATCACCGAGCAACTCGCCGCGCTCTTCGACGCAGACCCCCGCGCCCGCGCCCGCGTCATGGGCATCCGCAAGGCCAGCTGAAGGGGCTTTCGCGGCGGCGGCGCAAGCCCGCCCGGCTCAGCCGCGCCCCACCCACCCACCCGCGCGGCTGAGCCGGGCGGGTTTGCGGGTGGCCGTTGATCTCGGCGTGAAGGGATGCGCGTGTGAAAGGGGGGTGTTTGGGGGCGCTGCCCCCGTCCCCGCAAGCGGGGACTCCCCCGGAGTATTTCTGGCAAGATGAAGCCGGGGCGGGAAACGCTTTGGGGGCGGGTAGCATGTGGTGCGGGCCGTTCTGGTCAGGGCGCCGTGTCATCCAGCAAGAGGTCGGCAAGGCGCAGCAGCATCCGGGGCAGGCGGTCGAAGGCGTGGAGCGTGTGCACCCGTTCCAGCCGCTGGTGGAAATCGCGTCCCCAGGGGCCGAGGTTGATCACCGGGAAGGCCTGCGCGTTGGGCGTGTGGCGGTCGATCATCCGCGCCGTGGCGCTGTTGGCGGCGACCGCCTCGGCGCCCGGAACGGCCGCCTGGCCCAGAAAGCTCATGTCCGAGATGCCCATGAAATGCGGCGCGCGACGGAACGCGGCCTGCGGGTCAGCGGCGCAGTCGTCCTGCAACCGGTCGAGCGCGGCGATCATGCGCGCGTCAGCAGGGCGGGACGGGTCCAGCCGCACCGGCGGGTAGTGCAGCGAGCCCAGACCGATCACCACCGCGGGGCCGGAAACGCCCGCGGCCTCGGCCAGCCAGGTCATCATGCGCCGCGCGGCTTCGAACGGGTTGGCGCAGGTGTCCAGCGCGGCGGCCTGCGCGTCATGGGCCCGCGCCAGCGCCGGGTCGGTGCGGAGGCGGGCGCGCAGGTCGGACAGCCGCAGAACAGGGGGCGGGGTGTCGGTCTGTGGCATGGCGCCTACGGGCGCAAGTGCGGCGGCGGCCGAGGCATGATCCGCCAGCCCCTGCGCCACGGCCGCCTGCACCTCGGCCGCGAAGCGGTCCAGCCGCGCCGCCGCGCTGTCGCTGTGGAACAGCCAGTTGAACGCCAGCCACATCTGCGCGGGCGTCGTCACCTCGTAGCCCGGTTGCAGGTCGCGTGCCTCCAGCGCCACCGGTGGGGGTGCGGGCACGCCGGCGGGCCCGGTGTCAGCCAGCGCCGGGGCGGCATCGACGGCGCGCAGCACCTCGGCCCCCAGCCGCGCCGCGCTCACCCCTTCGAAGGGATAGGCCGCGTGGGCGGGCCGCCCGATCACCAGCGCGCAGGGCGCCAGCTTGCCGATGCTCCCCTCATAGACCGTTCGCCCGGCGCGCCCGTCCCCCTGATCCGAGGTCGCGTCCATGTTGATCGCCGCGCGCAAGCTCAGCCCGCGCTCGGCCAACAGGTCCGGCAGCCGGTCGCGCAGGGCGCGGATGCCGCGGCTTTCGGCTTCTTCGTCCGGGCTGGCCAGCAGGATCAGGCTGCCCCGCCGCGCGGGCCAGGCGGCGAAACGCTCCAGCGCTGTGATCCCCGCGGCAAGACCCGATTTCATATCCAGCATCCCACGTCCGGGCAGAAACGCGCCTGAAAGCAGGTCGTCCAATGCCAGCGGATCGCGGCCCGAGGCGGTCAGGTCCTCGATCAGCGCCGCGCGCAGGGCCTCGGGGTTGCAGGCCAGGGGTTGATGCGACCCGTAGTTCTCGGTCGCCACGGTGTCATAATGCCCGGCGAGCGCCACCGCCGCGCGCCCCTGCCCGCGCACGATGGCCACGAGGTTGCGCCGCAGCGGCTGGCCGTGGCTGTCGAGCAGGAGGATATCCTCGGGGTGCTCGCGGAAATAAGGGATGCGCAAGAGCATCGAGCGCAGCCGAGGGGCAAACCCGGCCTCGGCCTCGGTGCCGGTTTCGCTGGGCCATGACACCAGTTCCACGGCCCGTGCGCGCGCGGCGGCGAACGGGGTCCAGTCGGTGGCGCCGTCGAAAGGCGGCGGGCCGGGTAGCGGTGTGGCGGGATCAGTGGGCATGGCGGCTCCGGGATGCAGCGACATGCTGCAGCCTGGGCGCTGGAATGTGAAGAGCGCGCAAGGGCCATTCCCAGCCGTCGCACGCGGCGCTAGGATCATTCAGTGCCCTTCCGGAGGTTTAGTAATGCCTGACCCAACGCCAGCTGCCCGGCGCATCCCTGCGCTGCCCGCCACCCTGCCGGACGGACGGTCCCTGCGCCTGCGGGCGTTCCTGCCGCTGTGCTTCGGGTTTCTCGGCCACGCCGCGCCGCTGTCGGGAGAGACGCCCATGGACCCGCGCGTGATCGCCGCCTTTGCCGAAACCGCCGCCGAATGCGAAACGCTCGGCGGCACGCTCGAGATCCCGCCCGACCCGGTGACCCTGGTCGACCTGACCGGGGACGGGACGGAGGACATGGTGATCTCCGAGGCCGGGGCCTTCTGCGGCCCGGATCTGGGGTATTTCGGCGGCTCGGGCGGGACCCGGATCAACGTGGTGATCGGCGAGCATATCCAGCATCTCTACGGCGGCGCCTGGGCGGTGCAGGAGGTGGCTTTCGAGGTCGAGGGCGAGACCATGCCGCCCCTTCGCTACCTGCTGATCGCGCGGCATGGATCGGCCTGCGACAGCTACGGCGCCGCGCCCTGCCTCGAGGCATTCGCCTGGGATGGCGAGCGGATGATCTCGGTGGCGCACCCGGGGGAGTGAGGCAAACGCCAGCGCAAAGGGTTCAGAGGCGCGGCGACGCGGTTGCCGTTGACCGTTGCTTTTTGACCCTGCGCCGCGCGGGCGCCGCGGTGGTGGACTGGCGTGGCGGATCGGCAATGCGCCCTTTGCCGCACCCTTCCCTTCACGCCTGTGCGGCAGGGCGGGTCACCTTCGCGCCCGGGCGCTTGTGCGGCCCAGGCCACCGGCCTGCGCCGCCCGACCCAACCGCAAGGCGTGCATCTTCGATGCATGTCGCGCGGGCGGGAGCCCCCTTCCGCCGGTCACCCCCCCTCGCGGACCCGACCGCCCTTGACGCAGGCGTGGCGCGTTGCGATGGACCATTGGAACAGCACGGACAGGAGCGTGCATGAAGATCCTCTTTCTGGGCGATGTCATGGGCCGGGCCGGGCGCGCGGCGGTGGCGGCTGGCCTGCCCCGGCTGCGCGCGGCGTGGGCGCTCGATTTCATCGTCGTCAACGCTGAGAACGCCACCGGCGGGATGGGGCTGTCGCCGGACCACGCCAAGGCGCTGCTCGATGCCGGAGCGGATTGCCTGACGCTGGGCGATCACGCCTTCGACCAGCGCCCCATGACCGAGTTCATCGAACGCGAGCCGCGCATCCTGCGCCCGCTCAATTACGCCAAGTCCGGCGCTCCCGGGCGCGGGCACGCGGTGTTCGACGCACCCGGCGGGCGGCGGGTGCTGGTGGCGCAGGTGCTCGGTCAGGTGTTCATGAAGCGTGCCTTCGATGACCCGTTCTCGGCGCTGGAGCCGGTGCTGCGCGCACATCCGCCCGGCGGGATGGTCCAGGCCGCCATCATCGATATTCACTGCGAGGCCACGTCCGAAAAGAGCGCGCTGGGCTACTGGTGCGACGGGCGCGCGAGCCTCGCCGTGGGCACGCATACCCATGTCCCCACGGCGGACGCGCGTCTGCTGCCGCGCGGGACAGCGTATCTGTCGGATGCCGGGATGTGCGGGGACTATGAAAGCATCATCGGCATGGACCGGGCCGAACCCATGCGCCGTTTCATCACCGGCATGGGCAAGGGCCGGTTCGAGCCCGCCACCGGGCCGGTCACCCTTTGCGGCGTCTACACCGAGACCGACGACCGCACGGGCCTTGCCCGGCGCGTGGTGCCGGTGCGGATCGGCGGGGGGCTGCCCGCCGAGGGTCCGGCGCCCTTCGACCTCGACGCTCCGGTGGCGCGATGATCGCCGACGCTCCCTCTCCCACGCGCGCGCGACTGATCGCCGCGCTGCCGTGGCTCGGCATTCTGGCGGTCGGGGTGTCCTGGGGCGCGGGGGCGCCGCTGGTCCGCATCGCGCGGCTGGAGGGCTGGAGCCCGGTGGCGCTGATCTTCTGGCATTCGGTGCTGGGGCTGGTGGCGCTGGGGCTGGTGCTGTGGTTGCGCGGGCGACTGGCGATTCCGCGCGACCGGGCGTCGCTGAAGCTCTATCTGGCCGTGGCACTGCTGGGGATCGTGCTGCCGCATCTGGCGGGCTTCTGGGCCTTGGCGCATGTGCCTGCGGCGGCGCATTCGGTGATCATCTCGCTGGTGCCGCTCTTTGCGCTGGCCCTCGCGCTCGGCCTGCGGATCGAGCGGTTCCGGGCGCTGCGCTTTACCGGCCTGATGCTGGGGGCGGGGGCCGTGGCGCTCCTGATCCTGCCCGAGGCCAGCCTGCCCCCCGGCACCGCCAGCGCCTGGCTGCTGGTCAGCATGCTGGCACCCTTCTGCTATGCGCTCGAGGGGCTGGTGATCGCCAACTTCAGCCGCGCGCAGTCGGGACCGCTGCAGACGCTGTTCGGGGCCACCATCGTGGCCCTGGTGCTGGTGGCACCGGTGGCGCTGGCCCAGGGCGCGGGGGCGCTGCCGTTCCGGCCCTGGGGCGTGGCGGAATGGGCGGTGGCGATCTCGGGCGTGACCGGGGCGTTGACCTATGCGGGCTATGTGGCGATCCTGCGCCACGCGGGCTCGGTCTTTGGCGCGCAGGTCGCCTATGTGGTGACCACGAGCGGGGTGCTCTGGGCCATGCTGCTGCTGGGTGAACGCCCCTCGCCGTGGTTCTGGGGCGCGCTGGGGCTGCTGTTCGCGGGGCTGGTGCTGGTCCAGCCGCGCCCGGCGGCACCACTGGCAGACCCGCCCGGAACCTGACCCCTGTCCGCTGTAAGCGATCCCGCCCGGATGCCGTGAATTCCCGCGTCAGCCGCGCACTGGCCGACACCCCCCACGCCATGCCGGAAAACCGCTTGCACCCTGCGGGCGATCCGGGCTTGACTGGCGCGACGCCAAGAAGGCTGCGCAGACAGTCGCCACAGGGAGTGCGCCCGGCGCATGTTCGGACTGGACCTTTCGCCGACGACCGAGGCGGTGCTGGCACTGGCCATCATCGCCGGCATGTTCGCCGCCTTCGTGCGCGAGATCTACCCCGTGGAGGTGGTGGCGCTGACCGGGGCGGCGCTGATGCTGGGCCTGGGCATCCTGCCGTTCGAGGCGGGGCTCGAGGTCTTCTCGAACCACGCGCCCTGGACCATCGCGGCGCTGTTCATCATCGTTGGCGCGCTGGTGCGCACCGGCACGCTGGACTGGATCACCCAGCTTGCCGGGCGCCACGTCAAGGACCATCCGATCCTTACGCTGGGGATGCTGACGCTCACGGTGCTGTTCCTGTCGGCCTTCGTCAACAACACACCCATTGTGGTGGTGATGATCCCGATCTTCATCCAGCTTGCCCGCCAGATGGGCACTTCGGCGTCAAAACTCCTGATCCCGTTGAGCTACTTCTCCATCTTCGGCGGCACGCTCACCCTGGTGGGCACCTCGACCAACCTGCTGGTGGACGGGGTGGCGCGCTCTTACGGCATGGACCCCTTCGGCATCTTCGAGATCACGCTGGCGGGTCTGGCGATGGCGGTGGTGGGGATGGTCTACCTGGCCACAGTGGGCCGTTTCCTGCTGCCCGACCGCGACTCTTTGAGCATGCTGCTCTCGGACCGTTCCAAGATGAAATACTTCACCGAGGTGGTGATTCCCGATGGCTCGTCCCTGATCGGCAAGCCATTGGCCGAAGTCGATATCTTCAAGCGCGAAGGGGCACGGGTGATCGATGTGCTGCGCGGCGATGCCTCGCTCCGGCGCGATTTCGCGGGCGTGGAACTGGCTGCCGGCGACCGCGTGGTGCTGCGCACCGCCATTGCCGAGGTGCTGGGCCTGAAGAAGAACAAGGACGTGGCCACCCGCAGCAAGGACGACGATGCCCGGCCCGAGCCCCGACACCCGCGCGAGGACGCGGATGCGCCCCCGCCCGACCCGCAGACCCTGCAGCGGGTTTCCTCGGTCAAGACGACCACGGTGGAGGCGCTGATCGCACCGGGCTGCCGGATGGTGGGGCGCACGCTGGGCTCGCTGCGGCTGCGGCGGCGCTACGGCGTCTATCCGCTGGCCGTCCACCGGCGCAACCAGAACATCGGCCGCAACCTCGACGATCTGGTGGTGCGCGTGGGCGACACCCTGCTGCTGGAAGGCGCGCCGGAGGATATCCAGCGGGTGGCCCATGACATGGACATGGTGGACATCGCGCAGCCCACCGAACGCGCCTATCGGCGGCGCCATGCGCCGATCGTCATCCTGACGCTGACCGCGATCGTGGGGCTGTCGGCGCTTGGGGTGGCGCCGATCCTGGCACTGTCGGTTCTGGGCGTGGCGGTGGTGCTTCTGACCCGCTGCATCGATGCCGAAGAGGCTTTCGGCTTCATCGACGGGCGATTGCTGGCGCTGATCTTCGGCATGCTGGCGGTGGGCGCCGGTCTGGACCATTCAGGCGCGGTGCAACTGATCGTCGAGGCGGTGGTGCCGGTGCTGAGCGGCATGCCGCCGGTGCTGTTGATCCTTTCCTTCTATGCGCTCTCGTCGGTGCTGACCGAACTGGTGACCAACAACGCCGTGGCGGTGGTGCTGACGCCCATCGCCATCGCGGTCGGGGTGGCGCTGGGGGTGGATCCGCGCGCGCTGGTGGTGGCGGTGATGCTGGCGGCCTCGGCCAGTTTCGCCACACCGATCGGATACCAGACCAACACGCTGGTCTATGGCCCCGGCGGCTACCGTTTCACCGATTTCATGAAGGTCGGGATTCCGCTCAACCTGCTCATGGCAGCGACAGCAAGCCTTGTGATACCGCTGATCTGGCCGCTCTGATCGCGCCGCGGCTTTGACATCTTGCGGCCCCGCTGGCAGGGAATCGTTGCGCGCATAACCATTACCATGGAGCGACCGATGCGAATTCTGGTGTTCAACGCAGGCTCGTCCAGCCTGAAATTCGGTGTGTTCGAGCTGGACCCCGGCGCGCCCCTGAACGCCGCGCGGCATGTGTTCAAGGGCAGTTTCGACCGCTTCGGCGCCGACGGCTGCGACATGATCACCGGCGTGACCGAGCGAAGCCGCGCCCGCGCCCCCCACCGCACCCTGGCCGCGGCCATCGCCGCCGTCCCCGATGTTCTGGCCACTGACGGGATCGGCGCGCCCGATGCCATCGCCCACCGGATCGCCCATGGCGGCACCGGTTTCACCGCCGCCACCGAACTGACCCCCGAGGCGCTGGCCCGGATCGAAACGCTGACCCCGCTGGCGCCGCTGCACAATCCCGCCAACCTGGAAGGGGTGCGCGTGGCCCGCGACTGCTGGCCGGATGTGCCGCAATGGGGCGTCTTCGACACCGCCTTTCACCTGACCCAGCCCGCGCGGGCCACCACTTACGCCGTGCCGCCAGAATGGCGCGAAGCGGGGCTGCGCCGCTTCGGGTTTCACGGCACATCGCACAAATACGTCGCCCGCCGCGCGGCCGAGGAACTGGGCGCCGAATTGCGCGACCTGCGCATCATCAGCCTGCATCTGGGCAACGGCGCCTCGGCCTGCGCGATCAATCGTGGCTACAGCATCGACACCTCGATGGGCATGACGCCGCTGGAAGGGCTGGTCATGGGCACGCGCCCCGGCGATCTGGACCCCGGGGTCTTCGGCTTCCTGCAGCGCAACCTCGGGCTCGACATCGACACGATCGAGGCCGCGCTGGGCGCCGAGAGCGGGCTGAAGGGGCTGGCCGGTTCGTCGGACATGCGCGATGTGGAGGCCCGCGCCGCCGAAGGCGACGCCCGCGCGCAAGAGGCGATCAACGTCTACGCCTATCGCGCGCGCAAGTATATCGGCGCCTATGCGGCGGCCATGGGGGGGCTTGATGTCCTCGTGTTCACCGGCGGGATCGGCGAGAACTCGCCGTCCATGCGGCGGCGGATCTGCGACGGGCTGGAATACATGGGGTTGAAGCTGGACCACGACCGCAACCTGCATGTGGACCTATCAGACCGCGCCGCCCCGCAGATCGAGGCTTACGGCACACGGGTGCAGGTGCTGGTGACCGAAACCGCCGAGCAACTGATGATCGCCCATGAAGTCGCCTCCGCGCGGGCCGAGGCGCGCGCGGCGCATCGGCCCATCCCGGTGGCGGTTTCGGCCCGGCATGTACATCTGGACGCGGCAGCGGTGGAGGCGCTGTTCGGCAAGGGCTACGAACTGACCCCCGACAAGCCCCTGCGCCAGCCCGGCAACTGGGCCGCGAGGGAGCGGGTGACACTGGCCGGGCCCAAGGGACGGCTGGAGCGGGTGGCGATTCTGGGCCCCCTGCGCCCGCAAACGCAGATCGAGGTGTCGCGCACCGACAGCTTCCTGCTGGGCATCGATGCGCCGGTGCGCCAGAGCGGCGACCTGCACGGCACGCCCCATGTGCGACTGATCGGCCCCGCGGGGGAGCTGGACACCGACGGGTTGATCATTGCCGCGCGACACATCCACATGCACCCTGACGATGCGGCGCGCATGGAGGTGGCCGATGGCGACTACGTGGACGTTAACCTCGATCACGCCGAGCGCGCGCTGACCTTCGCGCATGTGCTTGTCCGGGTGCAACCCAACGCCTTCACCGAAATGCACATCGACACCGACGAGGCCAACGCCGCCGGGATCGGCAGCGCCACCGAAGGCGAGATCGTCCCGGAAATGGCCGTCACGGCACTGTCGCCCCGCACCCCGGCCTGATCGTCCCGCGCCCGCGTCCGGGCGCGCAATATTGTCACCCGCTCTGGCCACCCGTAGTGCCGATTTTGGGGGCAGCCCACCGGCATTCAGCGATTTGTTTGTGGTTGCCCGACAACGCCGCCGTGGCTTGACCCGCGCATCGGCAGAAACACCTTGCATCCAAACGCGCCATGGTGATGAACGGTCCGATGATGACTCTTGATAGCGCTACCGCCTTCCCCGCTTCCTGCCGCGAAAGCGGAGGGTTGCCGTCCCGAAACGAGGCCAAGATGACCGCTGACGACCTGCGCGCCGCCCTGCTGCGGCATCTTCAATACTCGCTGGGCAAGGACCGTGGCACGGCCACGGTCTATGACATCCGCATGGCGCTCACGCTGGCGGTGCGCGATCAGGTGGTCACGCCGTGGTTCGAAAGCACGCGGCAAACTTACGCGGCGCAGTCGAAGCGCGTCTATTACCTGTCGCTGGAATTCCTGATCGGGCGGCTGCTGGAGGATGCGGTCAACAACCTCGGCCTTGGCAAGGCGACGCAGGAAACCCTGGCCGGGCTGGGCTTCGACACCGCCGAGGTGCTGGCCAACGAACCCGATGCGGCGCTGGGCAACGGCGGACTGGGGCGGCTGGCGGCGTGTTTCCTGGACAGCATGTCCACCATCGGCTGCCCCGGGATGGGCTATGGCATCCGCTACGAACACGGCCTTTTCCGCCAGCGCTTCCACGAAGGCCGCCAGGTCGAGGAGGCCGAGGACTGGCTCCGCGAACGCCACGGCTGGGAGTTCGAGCGCCCGGAAGTGTCGATGCTCATCGGTTTCGGCGGCCATGTCGACGAGGTCGACGGCCGGATGGAATGGGCCCCCGCCGATGCCGTGATGGCCATGGCGCACGACACGCCGATTGTCGGCTGGCAGGGGAAATGGGCGAACACCCTGCGGCTGTGGGGGGCGGAACCGATCCAGACCTTCGATCTGGACGCCTTCAACCGGGGCGATTTCGTCGGCGCCACCGCGCAGGAAGCGTTCGCGCGCACCATCAGCCGCGTGCTCTACCCCGATGACACCACCCCCGAAGGCAAGGAGTTGCGGCTGAAGCAGGAGTATTTCTTCACCGCCGCCAGCCTGCGCGACATCCTGCGCCGGTTCCTGACGGAATACGACGACCTGACCCTGCTGCCGGAAAAGGTGGCGATCCAGCTCAACGACACGCACCCGGCGATTGCCGGGCCGGAACTGGTGCGCATCCTGCATGACGAACACGGGATGGCCTTCGATCAGGCGGTGGACATCGCGCGCGGGACGCTGGCGTTTACCAACCACACGCTCCTGCCCGAGGCGCTGGAAAGCTGGCCGCAGGACCTGATGGGCCGGGTGCTGCCACGGCACATGCAGATCATTGCCCGGATCGAAGAGGCGTTTCTGGCCGATCACCCCGACAGCCCGATTCGCATTCTGGACGCCGGCAATGTCAAGATGGGCGAATTGAGCTTCATCATGGCGCATCGGGTCAACGGCGTCTCGGCGCTGCACACCGAACTGGTCAAATCGACCGTGTTCGCGGAGCTGCACCAGACCTTCCCCGACCGGATCGTCAGCCAGACCAATGGCGTCACCCCGCGCCGCTGGGTGCTGGGCGCCAACCCGCGCCTGTCGGCGCTGATCACCGACACCATCGGCGACGGTTGGGTGGACGATCTGGAGGCGCTGCAAATGCTCGAGCCGCATATCGAGGATGCGGGGTTCATCGAGGCCTATGCGACGGCCAAGACCGAGAACAAGGCCGAACTGGCCGCGTGGATCAAGGACACGGCCGGGGTCGCGGTTGACCCGGCGGCGATGTTCGACGTGCAGATCAAGCGCATCCACGAATACAAGCGCCAGCACATGAACATCCTGGAAACCATCGCGCTCTGGCAGGCGATGCGCGCCGCGCCCGACGCGGGCTGGACCCCGCGGGTCAAGATCTTCGGCGGCAAGGCGGCGCCGGGATACGTCCGCGCCAAGGAGGTCGTCCGCCTGATCAACGATGTTGCCCGCGTGATCAACGCCGACCCGGTGACAGGCGACATGCTGAAGGTCGTCTATCCCGCGAACTACAACGTCACCATGGCGGAAAAACTGATCCCGGCCTCGGACCTGTCCGAGCAGATCTCGACCGCCGGGAAGGAAGCCTCGGGCACCGGAAACATGAAATTCGCGCTCAACGGCGCGCTGACCATCGGCACCCTGGACGGCGCCAATGTGGAAATCCGCGAGCGGGTGGGGGCCGAGAATTTCTTCCTCTTCGGGATGACCGCCGAGGAGGTGGTGGCCTGCCGCGAGGACCCGCAGCACCAGGCCAAGGCGATCGCCGCCTCGCCTCGGCTGGCAGCGGCCCTGGGCGCCATCGGGGCGGGGACATTCAGCGAGGGCGACACCGAGCGCTACGCCGGGGTGCTGGGCGATCTGCGCGGGCATGACTATTTCACCGTCTGCGCCGATTTCGACAGCTACTGGGACGCGCAGCGCACCGTGGACGCGGCGTTCGCCGATCCGGCACGCTGGATGCGCATGGCGGCGCTGAACACGGCGCGGTCGGGATGGTTTTCCTCGGACCGGACGATCCGGGGATACATGGCCGATATCTGGGGCATCAAGCCGCTGATCTGACGTGACCTTGTGGAGCGCCCGCGTGCCGCGGGCGCAGGTCTTCTGGCACTTCGTGCGGTTCAGGGGGCATTCTGCCCCCTCTGCGCGGCAAGCCGCGCATTCACCCCCTGAGGATATTTTCGCACAGATGATGGGCGCGCTGGGGCGCTTTTTCGACGGCGTGCCCCGGGTGCTCAGAAGCGGATACCGTGGCGTCCGGCGAGGTCGGTGAAGAATTGCCAGGCGACGCGGCCGGAGCGGCTGCCGCGGGTGGCCTGCCATTCGACGGCTTCTGCGCGCAGGATGGAGGGGTCGATCTTCAGTCCGTAGGCGGCGCAATAGCCGTCGATCATGGCAAGGAAGGCATCCTGGTCGCAGGGATGGAAGCCCAGCCAGAGGCCGAAGCGGTCCGAGAGCGAGACCTTTTCCTCGACCGCCTCGGACGGATTGATGGCGCTGGAGCGCTCGTTCTCGATCATGTCGCGGGGCATGAGGTGGCGGCGGTTGGAGGTGGCGTAGAGCACCACATTGTCCGGGCGCCCCTCGACGCCACCGTCGAGCACGGCCTTGAGCGACTTGTAGTGCTGGTCATCGTGGCTGAAGGACAGGTCATCGCAGAAGAGGATGAAGCGGGTCTGCGGAGCCTTGCGCAGATGCTCCAGCAGCCGGGCGATGGAGGGCAGGTCCTCACGCTGGATTTCCACCAGTTTCAGGGCGCTGTGGGGAACGGCCTCGGACGCGGCGGCGTGCACCGCCTTGATAAGCGAGGACTTGCCCATCCCGCGCGCACCCCACAGAAGCGCGTTGTTGGCGGGCAGGCCGCGGGCGAATTGCACCGTGTTTGTCAGCAGCGTTTCGCGGGCGCGGTCGATCCCGACCAGCAGGTCCAGCGCCACGCGGTTGACGCGGGCGACCGGGTCCAGCCGGTCGGGGGCGGTATGCCAGACGAAAGCCTCGGCCTGCGCGAAATCGGGCGCGGGAATGGGCGGAGGGGCAAGGCGCTCCAGCGCATCGGCGATGCGCTTCAGGGTATCGTCGGGCAGGGCATGATCCTTCATGCGTCAGCCTCGTCCTCGTCCAGCAGGCCCTGTTCGCGCAATTCCGCGTTGCGCTTGCGCTCCACCCGGCCCACCAGCAGGATCGACAACTCGTAAAGCCCGTAGACCACGGTGAACAGGATCAACTGGGTGATGACATCCGGCGGCGTGACCAGCGCGGCCATGGTCAGGATGCCCACGATCGCCCATTTGCGCCCCGATTTCAGCCCCACCACCGAAACCAGCCCGGCCTTGCCCATCAGCGTCAGCAGCACCGGCAACTGGAAGCACAGCCCGAAGGCGACGATGAAGCGCGTGGTCAGGCTGAGATATTCATTCACCGAACCCTGGAAGGTCACGCCTGCCTGCGCCAGCGGCGCGGCTTCGCCGGCGATGTCCGGGTCCAGCATCATGCCGCCCACCTGCTGGAAGTTCAGGAAGAAATTGAAGGCCAGTGGCGTGACGATGTAGAAGGCGAAGGCCGCGCCGAGAAAGAACATGATCGGCGAGGCCAGCAGGAAGGGCAGGAAGGCGGATTTTTCCGACCGGTAGAGCCCCGGCGCCACGAAGCGCCACAGTTGCGTGGCGATCACCGGGAAGGCCAGCACGAAGCCCCCCAGCATCGAGATGCGGATGGCGACGAAGAAACCTTCCTGCAGCTTGATCAGGATCAGGTTGCATTCCTGCCCGCGCGCTTCGAGCGAGGCGCAGAGCGGCTGGGTCAGGAAGTTGAAGATCGGGTTCCAGACGGTGAAGCAGATCACCATGGCCACCACGAAGGCCAGCAGCGAACGCATGATGCGGGTGCGCAGTTCGGCCAGGTGTTCGATCAGCGGCGCGCCGTGATCGTCGATCTCGTCCTTCGGGCTCATGAGGCGGGGCCTTCGCCGCGCGCGGCCGGGCCGGTGCCTTCAGAGGCATTGCTTTCAGAGGCATCGGAAGTGTCGGCACCTGGCGTCTTTGCAGCGGATGCGGTCGATCGGCTCTGTTGCTGCTTCTGTGGCGTGCCGCGTTCGTTGCGCTGGCGCTCCATCTCGCGGGTCACGGTGTCAAGCTCGGCGTCGGCGGCGGCTTCTCCCTCGGGGTCGGCGGCGGGCTTGCGGCTTCCGGTGCGCGCGGCCTTGCCGGGCCTGGCGCGTTTGCCGCCGCGGGCCAGATCGTCAAGATCGTCCAGCCCCATGTCCTTGGCCGACGTCGCCTTGCGCAGATCGCGCTCCATGTCCTTGACGCCGGTTTCATCGGCGGCGGCATCCATGGCGCGCTGGAACTCGCGCGCCATGTTGCGGGCCTTGGCGGTGAACTGGCCCAGCGCGCGGAACATCTTGGGCAGGTCCTTGGGGCCCACGACGATCAGCGCCACAACGCCGACGATCAGCAGTTCGGTCCAGCCGATATCAAACATGCGCTCGGATTCCTCTCACCCGCGCCACCTTATCCGCCGCCCGACATCGCTGGCAACGGCAATAGACGCACGCCCCCTGCCCCATCGGCAGACCGGAGCGCGGCGCCTGCCACGGGCGACCGGACCCTGACCCGCCAGCACCCCGAAGGCGCTGGCTCAGACCTTGTCCTTCTTCTCCTCGGGCGTCACGTCGCGTGCGGTCTCGCCCAGTTCGCTGGTCTGATCCTCGATCTCTTCGGTGCTGTCCTTGACACCTTTCTTGAAGGCGGTGATGCCCTTGCCGACCTCGCCCATCAGCGCGCTGATCTTGCCGCGCCCGAAAAGCACCAGCACGACAACAGCGATGATGATGAGGCCCGCGGGACCGATATTGTTCAGCATGATCCACTCCCTTGAGGGGGCCGTCGCGCCCCCTGCTGTTCTGCTTCCTCTCTCATTTATGGATTCTGGGCAAGCATTCAAAGCCCAAAATCGGAGTCGCGGGACAATACCGCGCGACCGCGCAGAGCACCGGCAGTGCCCGGAATCAGCGCACCACTGCCAGCGACCGGCCCGGCAGCGCGCCCAGAACCCGGTTGCGCCCGGCCTGCTTGGCGGCATAGAGCCGCGCATCGGCGGCATCGATCAGCGCATCGGCGCCGACCATGTCAGCGGTCCATTCCGCGACCCCGAAGGAGGCTGTGATCCGCAGCGCGCAATGGCAGGGGACCTCGGCCGCGGCGATGGCCTGGCGCACGCGGTCGGCCACCTTGAGCGCACCGGCCAGCGGCGTGGCCAGCAGGATGCCGAACTCATCGCCCCCAAGCCGTCCGAAGCTGTCATGGGCGCGCAACACGCCCGCCACGGCATGGGCAACGGCGCCCAGCGCGGCATCCCCGGCGGCGTGACCAAAGCTGTTGTTGCACGTCTTGAAATGGTCCAGATCGAACAGAATGAGCGCGGTTTCCGCGCCCGTCTGCGCGCTGGCGGAAACGGCGTCTTGCAGGTCTCTGGAAAAGGCGCGGCGGTTCATGGCGCCGGTGAGCGGGTCGCGGCTGGCCTGTTGCCAAAGCTCGAACTGGTCCACCACCAGCGCCGCAAACCCTTCCAGAAGTGCGCATTCCGCTGCGGTAAACGCGCGGTCGGCTGTATCGAGCACACGCAGCGCGCCCAGCAGCGCGCCGTCGCGCACCAGCGGCACGCCGATGAATCCGGTGCGCACCCCCGAGGTGCGCAACAGGTCCGATCTGTCGAACGAGATCGACACCGCCGAGACCCGCAGCACCGCCTTGATGAGCGCCCGGATGGCGTCGAATTGCGCAGGCGGAGGGGTCCCTTTCGGCGCAGGGTCGCGCGCACCGATCAGAACCGGGCGGGTCCGGTCCGGGTTGGCGCTTTTGGCAGCCGATGTCGGGTCTTGCATCTGTGCCGGATTCCTTGCGTCCCGCGATAGCCTGTCGCCCCTCGCTGATGCCCGCCGCATATGGCCAAAATAAGTCTCTGCCGTGGTTTGAGCCGTGCCAGCGCCTGAACCGCCACCGTCGCCGCGCCAGTACCGGTCCTGCGCTGCATCGCGGGGGGGTGCAGGGCGCGCCGCGCGACGGGGGGTGTTGGCGCCGCAGGGGGCAGAGGCGTGACGCTGCGATCGCGAGCGTGCCGGGACAGCACGGAATTGACCGGCAAGAGCTTTTCGGATACCCAGCGCCGCAGACGAACCCTGCCGGACGCGCCTGGCGGGCGCGGAGATTCGTGGCGGACCTTCCCGAAGCGTCGCCTTGCCCCGCGCGCACCTTCCGTCCGGCCCGACGCCGGGGCGCCGAATATGCGTCCCATCAAAGTGTGCGGTCCGATACCGCCCGAAATGGACGCAAATGACCAAGTTTTCCGATCTTTCGCTGGACCCGAAGGTCCTGAAGGCCGTGATCGAGGCCGGCTACGAAACCCCCACGCCGATCCAGGCGCAGGCCATCCCCTACGCGCTTGAAGGGCGCGATGTGCTGGGCATCGCCCAGACCGGCACCGGCAAGACCGCCAGTTTCACCCTGCCGATGATCACCCGGCTGGGCCGCGGCCGCGCCCGCGCCCGGATGCCGCGCTCGCTGGTGCTCGCCCCGACCCGCGAACTGGCCGCCCAGGTGGCCGAGAATTTCGACATCTACGCGAAATACACCAAGCTGACGAAGGCACTGCTGATCGGCGGCGTGGCCTTCGGCGAACAGGACAAGCTGATCGACCGCGGCGTGGACGTGCTGATCGCCACGCCGGGGCGGCTGCTGGATCATTTCGAACGCGGCAAACTTCTGCTGACGGGCGTCGAGGTGATGGTGGTGGACGAGGCCGACCGCATGCTCGACATGGGCTTCATCCCGGATATCGAACGCATCTTCAAGCTGACGCCCTTCACCCGGCAGACCTTCTTCTACTCCGCCACCATGCCGCCCGAGATCGAGCGGCTTACCAACACCTTCCTGCAGGCGCCCGCCCGGGTCGAGGTCGCGCGCCAGGCCACCGCGTCCGAAACCATCGAACAGGCGCTGATCACCGTGACGCCGCCGCGCCGCGACCGCGCCGCCAGCGAAAAGCGCAAGTGTCTGCGCGCGCTGATCGAGGCCGAGGGCGATAAACTCACCAACGCCATCGTCTTCTGCAACCGCAAGGTCGAGGTGGACGTGCTGACCAAGTCGCTGCGCAAGCACAAGGTCGATGCCGCCGCCATCCACGGCGATCTGGACCAGTCGGTGCGCACCCGCACGCTCGAAGGGTTCCGCAACGGCGAGTTGCGCATCCTCGTGGCCTCGGACGTGGCGGCGCGCGGGCTCGATGTGCCCTCGGTCAGCCATGTGTTCAACTTCGACGTGCCCACCCACCCCGAGGATTACGTCCACCGCATCGGCCGCACGGGGCGCGCCGGGCGCGACGGCAAGGCACTCACGCTCGCCACACCCGCCGACGACAAGCTGGTCGCCGCGGTCGAGGCGCTGCTCCGCAAGCCGCTGCCGCGCGGCGAAAACCCGGTCGAAGCCGCGACCGGCGCCTCCTCCGACAAGTCCGCCAGCACCCCGGACAGCGTCGACGCCGCACCCGAGGCCAAGCCCCGCCGCACACGCAGCCGCAAGTCCGCCGCGAAACCGGACAGCGCCCCCGCCGCCCGCCAGAGCGCTGCCGCGCAGCCTGAAGCAACCCAGCCCGAAGCCGCCGAAGCAGCAACGCCGGAAACCACGGTCGCCGAGGCCCCCGCGCCCGCCACTGCCGAAGAACGCAAGGCACCGCAGCCCCAGCGGCGCAAGCGTGGAGACGACAGAAAGGGCGCCGTGGTCGGCATGGGCGACCATGTCCCCGATTTCCTGATGCGCGAATTCCGCGCCAACTGAGCGCGGCGCCGCTGCATTTTCCTGCTGGAAATACGCGATCACCACGCCAGACGTGCGAGACCGTGTCGCTCACTGGAGTGCCCCGGCGCGCATCGTGTCAAAGGCGCGCCGCCAATCTTCATCTTGCCTGAAATACCCCGGGGGAGTCCCCGCAACGCGGGGACGGGGGCAGCGCCCCCCAACCGCGCGAAGCGCCAGAAGTCTTGCGCGCGGAACGCGCGCGCCGCAAGATCAGCGCTAGGTCTCGCCGCACGCAGCCGGTGCTCAGAACGTGGCATCCAGCGCCGCCTGCCAGCGCTCCAGCCGGTCGCGGTTCACGCCCAGATCCGACCGCCCGAACCGCGCCCGGGCAAAGGCCGAAAACGTCGCTCCCTCTCCGGCCCGCGCCACCCGTACCGAAGTGTAATCCGGATAGCCCATCCACCGGGTCCGGCTGACATAGGTCATGTGCCCGTCCGCCACCGACCCGGCGATCAGCTCCGCGCCATCGGCCTCGGCGATGCCGTGAATGGTGCGTGCCAGCACCTCGGGGGTGGTGGCATAGATCGGCGCGATCGCATCGCCGCCGACCAACCGGATCAGGTGGAAATTCGGTGTGTTCGGACGGCTGACCAGGGTCGGATCCTCGTGCCAGCGCGCCGGGTCGTGCGGGGCCAGCCGGATGTAGCCCAGCAGAGCCACCCCCAGCCCCAGCCCCAGCGCCGCGATCACCGCCAGCTTGATCATCCGCGCGGCTCCTTCCCTGCGCAGTAAAGACACAGCAGCTCGGTGGCCACATGCGCCCCCGCCACCGCCGTCGCCCCGGTGGGGTCGTAGGGCGGCGAAACCTCGACCACATCGCCCCCGGTCATGGCGATCCCGCGCAGGCCGCGCAGGATCACCGCCACCTGATTCGGCGTCATCCCGTGCCAGACCGGCGTGCCGGTGCCAGGCGCGAAGGCCGGGTCCAGCGCGTCGATGTCGAAACTGACGTAGCAGGGCGCGTCGCCGACGATCCCGCGGACCTTCGCCGCCACCGCCTCCGCACCGGTGCGATGCACATCGAACGTGTCGATGACATTGACGCCCAGGTAGTCCGGACATTCCGTGCGAATGCCGATCTGTACCGAGCGGGCGGGGTCCACCAGCCCCGCTTTCACCGCCTTGTACATCATCGTGCCATGGTCGATTCGGCCCATGTCGTCATCGGGCCACAGGTCGGAATGCGCGTCGAACTGAATCACCGCCATGGGGCCGAACTTCTCGGCATGGGCGCGCAGGATCGGCAGCGTGATGGAGTGATCGCCCCCCAGCACCAGCGACCCCGCCCCGGCGGCCAGTATCCCCGCGACATGGGCGTGCAGCGCTTCGGGAAATTCGTTCACCCGCGCGTAGTCGAAGGCCAGATCGCCGTAATCGACGATCCCGTGGCTGCTCAGCGGATCGAACCCCCAGCCATAGGGCGGGTCCGCCGCCTGCAGGGTCGAGGCCTCGCGGATCGCGCGCGGGCCGAAACGCGTGCCGCTGCGGTTGGTCACCGCCTGGTCGAAACAGACCCCCGTCACCGCCAGATCGACGCCCGACAAGTCCTTGCTGTAGCTGCGCCGCAGGAAACTGATCACCCCGCCAAAGGTGTTTTCATAGACCTGACCACGCAGGATGCGCCCGCTTTGTGCGCCATCGAGCGCGGCGTCGACCTCGTTCTCTGCGTCCTGCAGCGCCATCGGCTTGCCTCCGGGGTGAACCCGCGCCACGTTATGATCAAATTCCGGCGCATGGCAAGCGCCCCACCCCACAGCCCGCACTCACAGCCCGCACCCAGAGCCCGCCCATGTCCCGCCTCTACGAAGCCGACGCCTATGACACCACCCGCTGGCCCGACAGCCACTGGCACGCCACCGCGTCGCCGCTGCCGCCCTTTGCGGCACTGGAGGGGCGCGCGCGGGCCGATGTGGCGATCATCGGCGCGGGTTATGCCGGGCTGAACGCGGCGCTGGAACTCGCCGAACGCTTCGGCGCCGATGTAGCGGTGCTGGAGGCGGGCCAGCCGGGCTGGGGGGCTTCGGGGCGCAACGGCGGTTTTGTCTGCACCGGCAGCACAAAGCTGTCCGACCGCGCGATCCGGCTACGCGTGGGGGTCGCCGGGGCGCGGGATTTCGCGGCGTTTCAGGCGGCTTCGGTCGCCCGGGTGGCCGAAAACCTCGACCGCTACGCCATCGACGCCGAGCGTGGCCCGGACGGCGAGTTGCTGCTGGCCCACTCCCCCGCCGTCTGGCGCCGGATGCGCTCCGAACCGCTGGAGCCGGGTGCCGAAGCGCTTGGCCCCGAGGGACTCCGCGAACGCGGCCTCTACAGCCCGGCCTTTGCGGGCGGCGTTCTGGAGCCGCTGGGCTTCTCGCTCCATCCGATGAAATATGCGCTGGGTCTGGCGCAGGCGGCGCAGGCGGCAGGCGTGCGGCTTTACGGTGACAGCGCGGTGCGACGGCTGGAACCTGCAGGGAGCGGCTGGCGGCTTGAGACCGGGCGCGGCACGCTGGACGCAAACCGCGTGCTGATCGCCACCAACGGCTACAGCGACGAGCGCCTGCCACCGTGGCTTGCCGGGCGCCTCCTGCCAGTGCTGTCGAGCATCCTGGTCACCCGCCCCCTGAGCGCAGCCGACCAGGAAGCGCAGGGGTGGACGTCACGGGTCATGGCCTTCGATTCGCGGCGGTTGCTGCATTACTTCCGGCTCCTGCCCTGCGGGCGGTTCCTGTTCGGCACCCGCGGCGCCGTTTCGGCCCGCACGGACGCGCTGGAGCGCTTCGGACAGCAGGCGCGGGACGAATTCGAAACCCTGTTCCCCGGCTTCGCGGGGGCCGAGACCGAGCGCGCCTGGTCCGGGCTGGTCTGCCTGACCGGCACGCTCGCGCCCTATGCCGGGCCGGTGCCGGGGGCGGTGGGGCTGCACGCGGCGCTCGGCTGGCACGGCAACGGGGTGGCGGCAGCGTCCGAGGCCGGGCGCCGCATGGCCGGTATAATGATGGGCGCCGAGGACACGATCCCCGCGCTGCTGCGCCGCCCGCCGCCGCGCATCCCGCTCCCCCGCCGGGCACTGTTGCGCGCGATGATGCCGGTGCTGGCGGCGCTGGACGGCCCCGTGGGCCGGGTGAAGCGCGCCTGAGCGTCCGCCGCCTGCGCCCGACCCCGCGACACCACCCTTGCCCTTTGCCCACTCGCCCTCTATAGACGCGCGCATCGGAGACCACGGGGGACGCGGCGGGCACGGACCTGACCGCGGGCTTCTTAATTCCGTTACGCAACAGACCGGCGGAGCCAACCGTCTGGCCAGTCAAACCGAACGCAAAGGAAACGCAACCGCATGTGCGCCAAGGCTACCATGGAAGACTTCGAGGCAATGCTCAACGAGAGCCTCGAACTGGACACCCCGACGGAAGGTTCCGTCGTCACCGGCAAGGTCATCGCCATCGAGGCGGGCCAGGCCATCATCGACATCGGCTACAAGATGGAAGGCCGGGTCGAGTTGAAGGAATTCGCAAGCCCCGGCGAAGCGCCCGACATCTCGGTCGGCGATGAGGTCGAGGTCTACCTGGAGCGCGTGGAAAACGCGCGCGGCGAGGCGGTCATCAGCCGCGACAAGGCCCGGCGCGAGGCCGCCTGGGACCGTCTGGAAAAAGCCTATGCCGAGGAAAACCGCGTCGAGGGCGCGATCTTCGGCCGCGTCAAGGGCGGCTTCACCGTCGATCTGGGCGGTGCCGTGGCCTTCCTGCCAGGCAGCCAGGTCGATGTGCGCCCGGTGCGCGACGCAGGCCCGCTGATGGGGCTGAAGCAGCCCTTCCAGATCCTGAAAATGGACCGCCGCCGCGGCAATATCGTCGTCTCGCGCCGGGTCATCCTGGAAGAGAGCCGGGCCGAACAGCGCGCCGAGATCATCGCCAAACTGTCCGAAGGCATGGTCACCGACGGTGTGGTCAAGAACATCACCGAATATGGCGCCTTCGTCGATCTGGGCGGTGTGGACGGGCTTCTGCACGTCACCGACATGGCCTGGCGCCGCGTCAACCACCCGTCCGAGGTGGTCAGCATCGGCGAGACGCTGAAGGTGCAGGTCATCAAGATCAACAAGGAAACCCACCGCATCAGCCTGGGCATCAAGCAGCTTCAGTCCGATCCGTGGGATTCGGTCGAAGGCAAGTATGCCATCGGCTCGGTGCAGAAGGGTCGCGTCACCAACATCACCGACTACGGCGCCTTCGTGGAGCTGGAACCGGGGGTCGAAGGGCTGGTCCACGTGTCGGAAATGTCCTGGACCAAGAAGAACGTGCACCCCGGCAAGATCGTTTCGACCAGCCAGGAGGTCGAGGTCATGGTGCTGGAAATCGACAGCGCCAAGCGCCGCGTGTCGCTGGGTCTGAAACAGACCATGCGCAACCCGTGGGAGCTGTTCGAGGAAACCCACCCCGTCGGCACCCAGATCGAGGGCGAGGTCAAGAACATCACCGAATTCGGGCTGTTCGTGGGCCTCGAGGGCGATATCGACGGCATGGTGCACCTTTCGGACCTGTCCTGGGATCAGCGCGGCGAAGACGCGATCCAGGAATACCGCAAGGGCGACACCGTGCAGGCCGTGGTGACCGAGATCGACTCGGACAAGGAGCGCATCTCGCTTTCCATCAAGGCGCTGGAAAACGACAGCTTCTCGGACGCGGTCGAAGGCGTGAAGCGTGGCTCCATCGTGACCTGCAACGTGACCGCGATCGAAGAAGGCGGCATCGAGGTCGAATATAACGGCATGAAGGCCTTCATCCGGCGCTCGGATCTGGCCCGCGACCGCGCCGACCAACGCCCCGAGCGTTTCCAGGTCGGTGACAAGGTCGATGCCCGCGTGACCAGCGTCGACAGCAAGACCCGCCGTCTGGGCCTGTCGATCAAGGCGCGCGAGATCGCCGAGGAGAAGGAAGCGGTCGAGCAGTATGGCTCGTCCGACGCTGGCGCGTCCCTGGGCGACATTCTGGGCGCCGCGCTCAAGGATCGCAACTGAGCGCGATTCCCCACGCCTGCCCCACCGGCACGCCAAGAAACGACAGGGGCCTGCGACAACGCGGGCCCTTTTTCTGTTGGCAGAGACCGTCGGCACCCTGACGCCGGGGGCTGCGCGCTTTCCTGTTCCGTAGCGCGCCATTTCCGCCTATAGTCGCGGAAAATCAGCAAAACGCTGTCGATACCCGGGGGGGACATGGAATGATCCGGTCAGAATTGATCCAGAAGATCGCCGACGAGAACCCGCATCTGTTCCAGCGCGACGTGGAGCGGATCGTTCACACCATATTCGAAGAGATCACCGAAGCGCTGGCACGCGGCGAGCGTGTCGAATTGCGCGGCTTCGGCGCGTTCTCGGTCAAGCACCGCGACGCGCGCATCGGTCGCAACCCGCGCACCGGGGAATCGGTGGAAGTGGAGGCCAAGGCGCTGCCCTTCTTCAAGACCGGCAAGCTCTTGCGCGACCGCCTGAACGGACGAGAGGACTGATCCGACCCATGACCTACATCCGCTTTGCATTCTTTGGCCTGATCGGGGTCGTCTTCGTGACCGTGGCGCTGGCCAACCGCAGCATGGTGACAATGACGCTGCTCCCCGATCCGCTGGCCGCGCTTCTGGGCTTCAACGCGCAGATTGCGCTGCCGCTCTTCGTTCTGGTGGGCGGCGCGGTGGTGGTCGGTCTGCTGCTGGGCTTCCTGTGGGAATGGCTCCGCGAACGCGCCTATCGCGCCGAAGCGAAAATGGCGCGCACGGAATGCGACCGGCTGCGCGGGGAGCTGAACCGCGTGCAGAAACAGGCCCCCGAAACCCAGAAGGACGACGTGCTGGCGATCATCGAGGCGGACGAGGCGAAATCCCGCAAGACGACCGTGCCCGCCGTCTCGTGATCCAGCCCGCCGCCGGTCTGGGCGCAGGAGCGCTGCCGCAATGAGCGCCAAGATGAACAATGACCCCGTCAGGGTGAAGATCTGCGGCCTGCGCAGCGCCGAACAGGTGGCGCAGGCGGTGCAGGCGGGTGCCTCTTATGTGGGCTTCGTGTTCTTTCCGCCCTCGCCCCGGTCGGTGGATGCGGCAGCGGCCGCGCAGGCCGCACTGGCGGCGCCGCCAGGGGTGGCCAAGGTCGCGCTGGTGGTGAATGCCACCGACGCGGATCTGGACGCGCTGCTGGCACGCGTGCCCATCGACATGCTGCAACTTCACGGGGCGGAAACGCCGGAGCGGGTGGCCGAAATCCGCCTCCGCTGCGGGTTGCCGGTGATGAAGGCCGTGGGCGTCGCCGGGCCCGAGGATCTGCCCGCGCTGGACCGCTACGCCCGCGTCGCCGACCAGCTGCTGGTGGACGCAAAGCCGCCCAAGGGCGCCACGCGCCCCGGCGGGAATGCCGTGGCCTTCGACTGGTCGCTGATCGCCGGGCGGCGCTGGGCGGTGCCGTGGCTGCTGGCAGGCGGGCTGACGCCCGAGAACGTGGCCGAAGCGATCCGCGCCACCGGGGCGCGGCAGGTGGATGTCTCCTCGGGCGTGGAGCGCGCACCAGGCGACAAGGACCCCGCGCAGGTTGCGGCTTTCATCGAAGCGGCGCGGGCCGCGGCTCGGGCCGCCGCGGCGCCGGGCGTGCCACGCCTTGCGCATCCGCGCTGAGCCCGCGCGCATCGTCCGTTCCCCTCTGCCCTCCCCCAGGCGCACGCGCAAAGCGGTTTGCACCGGGCGGCGCGAGGCGCTATAGACGCGCCCGTGTCTGCGACCGCTAACGCGCGTGCAGGACAAGGGAGTGACAGGTGCAAGCGCACCACCAATGGCCGGAGTGTGAAATGACCAGGGGCTGGACGAAATCCGAATGGCGCCAAAAGCCGCGCATCCAGATGCCGGAGTATCCGGACGCTGCGCGGCTGGCCGAGGTCGAGGCGCAACTGGCCCAGTATCCGCCGCTGGTATTTGCCGGCGAGGTGCGCGCGCTGAAGGCGAAGCTGGGCGCGGCGGCGCGGGGCGAGGCGTTCCTGCTGCAAGGCGGCGACTGTGCCGAAAGCTTCGCCGAATTCAACGCCGACAGCATCCGCGACACGTTCAAGGTGCTGCTGCAGATGGCCGTGGTGCTGACGTTCGGCGCCAAGGTGCCGGTGGTCAAGGTCGGCCGCATGGCCGGCCAGTTCGCCAAGCCGCGCTCGGCGCCCACGGAAACCGTGGGCGGGCAGGAACTGCCCAGCTATCGCGGCGACATCATCAACGGCTTCGACTTCACCGCCGACGCCCGCGTGCCCGACCCGGCGCGGATGCTGCAGGCCTACACGCAGGCCGCCGCCTCGCTGAACCTGTTGCGCGCGTTTTCGACCGGGGGCTTCGCCGATGTGCACCGGGTGCACGCCTGGACGCTCGGCTTCACCGAGGGCGAGAAGGCCGAGCGTTACCGCGCGCTGTCGAACCGCATCTCGGACGCGCTGGACTTCATGGCCGCCGCCGGGATCACCGGCGCGACCAACCACGAGATCCGCTCGGTCGACTTCTACACCAGCCACGAGGCGCTGCTGCTGGAATACGAAGAGGCGCTGTGTCGGGTCGATTCGACCTCGGGTCTGCCGGTGGCGGGGTCCGGGCACATGGTCTGGATCGGCGACCGCACGCGCCAGCCCGATGGCGCGCATGTAGAATTCGCCCGCGGGGTGCAGAACCCGGTGGGGTTGAAATGCGGCCCGTCGCTGGAGGTGGACGACCTCAAGCGCCTGATCGAACGGCTGAACCCCGAAAACGAGGCCGGGCGGCTGACGCTCATCGCGCGCTTCGGGGCGGGCAAGACGGGCGATCACCTGCCGCGCCTGATCCGCGCGGTGCAGGAGGAAGGCGCCAACGTGCTCTGGGTCTGCGACCCGATGCACGGCAACACCATCAAGTCCGCAAGCGGCTACAAGACCCGGCCCTTCGATCTGGTCCTGCGCGAGGTGCACGAGTTCTTTGCCATCCACAACGCCGAAGGCACCATCCCCGGCGGCGTGCATTTCGAGATGACGGGCAAGGACGTGACCGAATGCACCGGCGGCGTGCGCGCGATCACCGACGAGGATCTGTCGGACCGTTACCACACTGCCTGCGACCCGCGCCTGAACGCCAGCCAGTCGCTGGAATTGGCGTTTCTGGTGGCCGAGGAGCTTTCGGGGCGGCGCGACCGGATGGCCGCCGCCGTCTGATGATTCCGCCGGTGGCGGGCGCACCATGCCTGCAACGGTGGCATTTCTTGGCCGTCACCTGAAACTGGCCAAGCGGGTCCCGGTTTGCTACCTTGAGCGCAGTGACGCGGCCGTCAGATGCAGCGCGCTTGAGGCAGGCAGAGCAGATGACCCGGATCGGCTGGACCCCCGGCACCCATGTCGTGGATTGGAACGCGACCGAGATCGACGGCGTGCGCGGCGCGCCGCCCGAAGCCGTGCGGCCCGGTGCGGAGTGGTGCTGGCATGGGACGGCGCAGCGCATGGACCGATGCTCGGGCGTGCTGGAGCTTGGCCCGGCCGCGCCCGGCGCCACGCACACCACCGGCGCGGCCGCGCGCGAGATGGCCGCGCGGCTGAGCGGGCGCGAGGCGACGCGGCGCTGGCAAGACGCCACCGCCCTGCCCCATGAGCCGCCGCGCGACGGGTTCCTGCTGACCGACGGCGCGGGTGTGTTCGAAGCGCGGGTGATCCGTCGCCCGGGCGGGACCGCGCGGCTGCTGGCGCTCTCGCCCGCGCTGCCCCTGGCCGGACGCCCGCTTTGGGTCATGGCCTGCGAAATCGCGCAACAGCAGGACCCCGCCGACCGGCGCGGGGCGCGTCCGCGCCAGGGCGTCTGCGGGCTGCTGGCCGATGCGCTGGTGGCCACGCCTGACGGCCCGGTGCCCGCCGACCGGCTGCGCCCGGGCGATATGGTCTGCACCCGCGATGACGGCCCGCAGCCGCTGCGCTGGGCCGGTCTTCTGCGGCTTTCGGGCGCGCAGATGCGCCGTAACCCGGGCCTCCGCCCGGTGCGGATCGGTGCGGGCGCGCTGGGCCGTGGCGTCCCTGGCGAAGACCTGCGGCTATCGCCCGACCAGCCGGTGCTGCTGAGCGCTTCCCGCGCGGGGGGCCTGTTTGCCGCGCCCGAAGTGCTGGCCCGCGCCGCCGACCTGGTCGATGGCCGCGCCATCCGCTTCGAGGATGCGCCTTCGGGCGCGGTCTATGTGCAGCTTCTGCTGGCGCGGCATCAAATCCTGACCGCAGGCGGGCTGGACGTGGCAAGCTATCACCCCGCCGATGCCGAACCGGCCCCGCCCGTGACCAGCGATACCCCCGCCCGGCCCCCCGATCCCACGGCATATGGCTCGCGTGCGCGGCGCTGCCTGAGCCCGGGCGAGGCCGCGCTCCTGGCCGCCTGAGCATGGCGGCATACCTCAATACAAGCTGACCCTGCGCCGGAAGGCTCGGAAAACACTTGTGACTCGGCCCCCATATTCCTATGGCGGGCGCTCACCATCGCTGCAACGGGAGGGCCGCGCATGGACACACAGCATGACCACCAGCCGGATCAATCGGTGTTCGAGCGCTACGCCGCGCATCGCTGGGGCCGCGGGATGGTGGCGCTGTGCGACAATGGCGATCTGGGCCTGATCGACCCCGCCCGCCCCGAGGCACCGCCGCAATCGCTGCCGGTGCTGCTGGAAAACCTGAGCGCGCGGGGGATCGATGCGCCCATGATCCTGCGCGTTGGTGCCTTCCTGCGCCGGTCACTGGACAACCTCAACGGCGCCTTTTCCCGCGCCATCGCGGCGGCAGCCTACAAGGGCGTCTATCGCGGCGTGTTTCCGATCAAGGTCAACCAGCAGGCCGGCGTGGTGGACCGGATCGTCGAACACGGCCGGCCGTGGTGCTTCGGGCTGGAGGCGGGCAGCAAGCCGGAACTGATCCTGGCGCTCTCGCGCGACTTGCCCGAGGGCGCGCTGCTGATCTGCAACGGGATCAAGGATGCCGAATACGTCCGGCTGGGCATACTCGCCCGCAAGATGGGGATCAACTGCGTGCTGGTGATCGAAAGCCCGGGCGAGCTGGACACCGTGATCGCCGAGGCGAAGCGGCTGGACGAACAGCCCCTGCTGGGTGTGCGCATCAAGCTGACGCGCCGCGTCAGCGGCAACTGGGCGGACAGTTCCGGCGACCGCTCGACCTTTGGCCTGACCACCAAGGAAGTGGTGGACATGCTGGACACGCTGCGCGCCCATGACATGCTGGACTGCCTGCGGCTGCAGCATTCGCATCTGGGCAGCCAGGTGCCGCAGATCATGGACATCCGCCAGGCGGTGGACGAGGCGTGCCGCTTCTTTACCGAGTTGCGCCGTCTGGGCGCGCCGCTGGACTACCTCGACCTCGGCGGCGGGCTGGGTATCGACTATACCGGCGAGGCGCGGGCCACCGACAATTCCATGAACTACACGCTGGACGAATACTGCACCAATATCGTGGAAACCGTGGGCTATGCCATGGACGAGGCCGACCAGCCCCACCCCACGCTGATCACCGAAAGCGGGCGTGCGATTGTAGCGCATTCGTCGATCCTGATCGCCGACATTCTGGAAGCCAGCTATTTCGACCGCTCGGAACTGGTGGCGCCGGAACCGGACGACCATCACATGCTGTCGGACATGGCGGCGATCACCGGCTACCTGACCCCGCGCCGGGTGCAGGAATGCCTGAATGATGCCGAATACTACCGCGAGGAATTGCGCGCCCTGTTCCGCCGGGGCGTGATCGACATCGAACAGGTGGCGCGGGCCGAGCAGATCTTTCTTTACGTCGTCGGCCGGATCAAGGACCTGGTGGCGCAGGCGGACACCGTCCCGCCCGAGGTTGCGCACGAGTTGAACGAACACCGCGATATCTATCGCGCCAATTTCTCGCTCTTTCAGTCGCTGCCCGATGTCTGGGCCATCGATCAGGTGCTGCCCATCGCGCCCCTGCAACGGCTGAACGAGCCACCGACCCGCCGCGCGGTGCTGTCGGACATCACCTGCGACAGCGACGGCAAGATAAGCCATTTCGTGCTGGATGACGGGATCGACAATGCTCTGCCAGTGCATGAACTTCGCGCCACAGAACCCTATTATATCGGCGTTTTCCTGGTCGGTGCGTATCAGGAGACGCTGGGCGACCTGCACAACCTGTTCGGCGACACCAACGTGGTCACGGTGGATTTCAACGCCGACGGCGAGTTGGAACTGGAGCACGAGGTCGAAGGCGACACCGTGGCGGAGGTGCTGGCGGCGGTGGAGTATGAGCCGCGCCAATGCCTCGATGCCTTCAAGGGGATCGTCGAACGCTCGGTGCGCAAGGGCCAGATCAACCCCCGCCAACGCCGCATCCTGATGAACACCTATCGCGAGGCGATGGGCGGCTATACCTATTACGAACACCTGCGAGAGGAGGAAGCCCATGGCTGACACCAACAAGGACGTGCTGGTTATCGGCGCAGGCGGCGTCGCTTCGGTCACGCTGCACAAGATGGCGATGAACCCCGACCTGTTCCCGGGGCGGATTTCCGTGGCCAGCCGCACGAAGTCCAAGTGCGATGCCATTGCGGAGTCGGTCAAGGACCGCACGGGGGTCGAGATCATCACCCACCAGATCGACGCCGACGACGTGGACGCCACCGCGGCACTCATCGACGCGCTGAAGCCCGCGCTGCTGGTCAACCTCGCACTCCCCTATCAGGATCTGGCGCTGATGGAAGCGTGTCTGCGCACCGGCGTCCACTATCTGGACACCGCCAATTACGAACCGCCCGACGAGGCGAAATTCGAATACTCCCACCAGTGGAAACTGCATGACCGGTTCCAGGACGCCGGGCTGATGGCCACCCTCGGCGTCGGCTTCGACCCTGGCGTGACCAGCATCTTCGCGGCCTATGTCCGCAAGCACTACCTGTCCGGCATCCGGCTGATCGATATTCTGGATTGCAACGGCGGCGATCACGGCCACCCCTTCGCCACCAACTTCAACCCGGAAATCAACATCCGCGAGGTAACGGCCGAAGTGCGGCACTGGGAAAACGGCCAGTGGGTGACCTCGCCCGCCATGTCCACGAAGGTCGAATTCAACTTCGATCAGGTCGGCCCGAAAAACATGTATCTGATGTATCACGAGGAGCTGGAAAGCCTCGTGACCCATTTCCCCGAGATCGAGCGCGCGCGTTTCTGGATGACCTTTGGCGATGCGTATATCCAGCATGTGACTGTATTGCAGAACGTCGGCATGACCGGGATCGAGCCCGTCGAGTATGAGGGCCACCAGATCATCCCGCTGCAGTTCCTGAAAGCGGTGCTGCCGAACCCCGGCGATCTGGGCGAACGCACCAAGGGCAAGACCAACATCGGCGATATCATCACCGGCCCGGCGCAGGACGGCTCGGGCGAGAAGACGTATTACATCAACAACCTCTGCGACCATGAGGAGTGCTACCGCGAGGTGGGCTCGCAGGCGGTCAGCTACACCACCGGGGTGCCGGCCATGATCGGCGCGGCGCTGATGCTGAACGGGACATGGAGCGGCGCGGGGGTGTTCAACACCGAACAGCTTGACCCCGACCCGTTCATGGAACTGCTGAACGCGCACGGCCTGCCATGGCAGATCACGGAACTGTCGGCGCCGGTCGATTTCTGAGGGCGGTCAAACGATGGCGATGCAGACCCATGCAGGTGACCCGGGTGCCTTTGCCCGCTTCGACCTGAACCGCGTGCCCTCGCCCGCCTTCGTGGTGGACGAGGCGCGGCTGGAGGCCAACCTGAGCGTTCTGGCCGACATTCAGGACCGCTCCGGCGCCACGGTGTTGCTGGCATTGAAGGCGTTTTCCATGTGGGCGCTGGCCCCGCTGGTCAGCCGGTATCTGTCAGGGGTCTGCGCCTCGGGGCTGTGGGAGGCGCGGCTGGGCCGCGAGCATTTCGGCGGGATCATCGAGACCTTTGCCGCCGGTTACAAGCCCGACGAGATGGACGAGATCATCGCGCTGTCGAACCACATCGTCTTCAACACCTCCGCCGCCAAGGACCGCTTCCTGCCGATGATCCGCGACAGCGGGCGGCGCATCCATGTGGGCCTGCGCATCAACCCCGGGCTGCCGCTGGGGGAGGACGCCAAATACGACCCCGCCGCGCCAGGCTCGCGCCTTGGCACGCCCCTGGAGCAGATCGACGCTGCGTCGCTGGAGGGCGTGGACGGACTGCACATGCACACGCTCTGCGAACAGGGGCTGGAGCCATTGCTGGCGATCTGGGAGCATATCGCCCCCCGGGTGCGCGAGATGGCACCGGGGCTGAAATGGATCAACTTCGGCGGCGGCCACCACATCACGCGGGCCGATTACGACCGCGACGGGTTGGTGGCGTTCCTGCGCCGGGTGACGGCAGAGACCGGCCTGCACTGCTATCTGGAACCCGGCGAGGCGGTGGCGCTGGACGCGGGCATTCTGGTGGGCGAGGTGTTGGATGTGGTGGAAAACGACGGGCCGAACGCGATCCTCGATGTCTCGGCCACCTGCCACATGCCTGATGTAATCGAAGCCCCCTACCGCCCCGCGCTGCTGGGCGAAGGCGGCGATGTGCAGGTGCGGCTGGGCGGGCCGTCGTGTCTGGCGGGCGACGTGATCGGCCGCTATGCCTTTCCGCGGACCCCACAGATCGGCGCGCGCGTGGCGTTTCTGGATCAGGCGCATTACTCCATGGTCAAGACCACCACCTTCAACGGCGTGCGCCTGCCCGCGCTGGCGATCTGGAATTCAGACACCGACGACCTGCGCGTGATCCGCGAATTCGAATACGAGGATTTCGAGGGGCGGCTATCATGATCTTCCTCGACAGTGAGTTGACCGCCGCCGAGCGCCGCGCCACGGCGGCGTTCCATGTCATCCCCATGCCGCTGGAGAAGACCGTCAGCTACGGCGCGGGCACGGCGCTGGGACCGGCGGCGCTGATCGCGGCCTCGAACCAGCTGGAGCGGCTGTGGCGCGGGTTCGAGCCCTGCGCGGCAGGCATCCACACCACCGCGCCCATCGACTGCAGCGGGTCCATCGAGGCCGCGCTGGCGGACCTGGAAACCCGGACGGCGGCCGTGGCGCGGGCGGGCAAGCTGCCGGTCACGCTGGGGGGCGAGCACAGCCTGACCTGGGCCGCGGTGCGCGGGGTGATGGCCGGGCTGGGTCGCCCGGTGGGGATCGTCCAGATCGACGCCCACGCCGACCTGCGCCGCGCCTACGAGGGGCACCGGCACAGCCACGCCTCGGTCATGCAGTTGCTGGTCGAGGAAGAGGGGCTGGCGCTGGCGCAATTCGGCGTGCGCGCCCTGTCGCCCGAGGAGGCCGCGCTGCGGAACGCACTGGGGGTCGATTTCGTCGACGCCGAGGAACTGGTGACCGAAGGGATCGACGACATCACCCTGCCCGAGGATTTCCCCGAAGACGTCTATGTCAGCTTCGACGTGGACGGGCTGGACGCGGCGCTGATGCCCGCCACCGGCACACCGGTGCCGGGGGGCCTGGGCTATTATCAGGCACTGGCGCTGGTGCGCAGCGCGCTGCGGGGGCGGCGCTGCGTGGGGATCGATGTGGTGGAACTGGCGCCGATCGATGGTGCGCCGGTCTGGGATTTCACCGCCGCGCAACTGACCTATGCGCTGATGGGGATTGCGCAGGGGGGGTGAAGCGCCCCCTCAGCGCCCCGCCCACCCACCCTATGGCGCTTCGGGGGCGCTGCCTGCGCTTGCGCGCAGGCGGGTATGTCTGGCGGGTTCCGCACCTACCCCAGCAGGTTTGCCGCCAGCACCGCGTGAAACACGACCATGTTCAACCCCGCGTGGCTGAGCACCGACCAGCCGATCCCGCGCGTGTGCCAGGCCAGCGCCGCCCAGACCAGCCCCAGCACCGCCGCGCCGCCCACCAGCGGCGCCGCCCCACCGGGCTGGGTCACGCCCACAGCCAACAGCAACGGCAGGTGCCACGCCGTGAACAGCACCCAGCCAAGGGCGAAGAGCCGCAGGTCATCGCCCGCGACCGAGAGCCACGCCCCGCGCCAGTAAAGCTCCTCCACCGTGCCATTGAGCGCACCCAGCGTCACCGCCAGCGCCACCACCGTCAACGTCACCCCGGCGGGCGGGTCCAGCAGCATCAGCGCCAGAACCAGCGCCACCGGCCCCAGCGCCGCCCAGGGCACCCAGTCCGCGCCGCTCCTCCGAAGGTGCCAGAGGCCCCGTCCGCCCCCTCGCGCTCCGGTGAACCACAGCCCGAGAGGCAGGCAGAACCCCAGCCAGTAGACCGCCATTACCAGCCCGTAGCCCCGCAGCCCCCAGCGGTTGGTGGCGAAGGACACGAACCAGACCATGAAAGCAATCAGCCCCAGCGCCGAGAGGATCAGCGCAACCGGTCCCCGCATCGCCCGCGCCACCAGCTCAGACCAGTTCGCCCGCCAGTGCACGTTCGATCAGCGCCACGGTTTCCGCGACCCCGTAAAGCGCGATGAAGCCACCGAAGCGCGGCCCCTGGCTCTGGCCCAGCAGCACCTCGTAGAGCGCGCGGAACCAGTCGCGCAGCGGCTCGAACCCGTGGTCCTTGCCGACGGCGAAGACCAGCGTCTGCAAGGCTTCTGCGTCCTGCCCGCCGTCCCAGACGCGCAGCCGGTCGGCCAGATCGGTCATGGCCGCCGCCTCGCGCGCATCCGGCGCCCGGAACTCCAGCGTCACGAAGTCGCGGAAATAGGCCAGCGCGAAGCCCGCCGCCGCGTCGAGGTCCGGGTGCGTCGCGGGGCTGGCATCGGGCGCGTAGCGGCGAATGAAGCCCCATAGCCCTTCCTTGCCCGTGGCCCCGGCAACGGACGCCAGGTTCAGCAGCATCGAGAACGGCACCACCATGCGGCTTTCGGGCGGCTGGCCGTTGTGGATGTGCCAGACGGGGTTGGCCAGTTGCTGCTCTGGTGTCTGGCCCGGAAAAGCGCGCAGTTGCTGGTGGTATTCGTCCACCGCCTTGGGGATCACGTCCCACCACAACCGCTTGGCGGTCTTGGGTTTTTGATACATGAAATAGGATAGCGACTCGGTGCTGGCATAGGTCAGCCATTCGTCGATCGACAGCCCGTTGCCCTTGGATTTGCTGATCTTCTCGCCGTTCTGGTCCAGGAACAGCTCGTAGGTGAAGTGTTCCGGCGCCTGCCCGCCCAGTATCTCGCAAATGCGGTCATAGATCGGCGTGTTGGTGGAATGGTCCTTACCATACATCTCGAAATCCACATCCAGCGCCGCCCAGCGCGCGCCGAAATCGGGCTTCCATTGCAGCTTCACGTTGCCGCCCGTCACCGGCAGGGTCCATTCGCGCCCGTCCTCGTCGTCAAACGTGACCTCGCCCCGCGCGCCGTCGACGTGCTTCATGGGCACATAGAGCACGCGGCCGGTTTCGGGATGGATGGGCAGGAAGATCGAATAGGTCTCGCGCCGCTCGTCACGCAGCGATTTCAGCATGACCTTCATCAGGTCGTCATAACGCTCGGCCGCGCGCAACAGCACGTCGTCGAAGCGCCCCGAGCGGTAGAAATCGGTGGCGCTGATGAACGCGTACTCGAAGCCGAAAGTGTCCAGAAATCGCCGCAGCATGGCGTTGTTGTGGTGGCCGAAGCTTTCATGCGTGCCAAACGGGTCGGGCACGTCGGTCAGCGGCTTCTGCAGATGGGCGCGCAGGGCGTCCGGGTCCGGCACATTGTCCGGCACCTTGCGCATCCCGTCCATGTCATCCGAGAAACAGACCAGCCGCGTCGGAATATCGCTGATGAACTCGAAGGCGCGGCGGATCATGGTGGTGCGCGCGACTTCGCCGAAGGTGCCGATATGCGGCAGGCCCGAGGGGCCGTAGCCGGTCTCGAACAGCACGTGATCCTTGGGCGGGCGATTGGAGCGCTGGCGGGCCTCGATCCGTTTCAGCACCCGGCGCGCTTCCTCGAAGGGCCAGGCCTTGGACGTCATCGCTGCATCGCGCGAAGGGGTCATGATGGATCACTTCCGTGTGGAACCCGCGCGCCCCGTGCGCCCGGCCGGCCTGCTTCCTATTGCCGACCCCCGCGCAGGTCAATATTCTGGCGCATATGACACAAGCGACCCCCATGACCCCCGACACCGTCCCCCTGGCCCCGCAGGACTGCCTTGTTGCCGTGATGATTGCGGTGTCGGTGGCCGATGCCGACATGCGCACCGCCGAACTGGTCACCATCCAGGGGATCGTCAATCACCTGCCGGTCTTTGCCGATTATGATGTCGACCGCATCCGCGTGGTGGCTCAGACGGTGTTCGACCTGCTCGAAGACGAACACGGGTTGGACGCGCTTTTCGGGCTGATCCGTGGCAGCCTGCCCGAGCGGCTCAACGAGACCGCCTACGCGCTGGCCTGCGACGTGGCCGCCGCCGATGGCACGCTGGAACAGACCGAGTTGCGCCTGCTCGAGGAAATCCGCCACGAACTGTCGGTCGACCGGCTGCACGCCGCTGCAATCGAGCGCGGCGCCCGGGCGCGGCACATGCGCCCGTGAGACTTGTGCCCGTGAGCGCGCGCTGCGGCCAAGGGTTGCGCCGATGCGCCGCACCCGGTAGACGGCTGGGTTAGCGCTAACGACACCCTCGGAGCCCGGCCATGACCCCGGACCAGCAAAGCACGCTCACGGAAGAAATCTGCGCATTGGCGCCGGTAATCCCGGTGCTGGTGATCGAGCGGATAGACCACGCCCGCCCGTTGGCCGAAGCGCTCATCGCAGGCGGCCTGCCGGTGCTGGAAGTCACGCTGCGCACCCCCTGCGCGCTCGACGCCATCGCCGCGATGGCGCAGGTCGACGGCGGCGTGGTCGGCGCGGGCACGCTCCTGAACGCCGATGACGTCCGCGCGGCCAAGGCCGCAGGCGCCCGCTTCGGCGTCTCGCCCGGCGGCACCGCGCCGGTGATCGACGCCTGCATCGCCGAGGAACTGCCGCTATTGCCGGGTGCCGCCACGGCGACCGAGGCGATGGCGCTCATGGACCGCGGCTACACCATGCAGAAATTCTTCCCCGCCGAGGCCGTTGGCGGCGCCGCCTCCCTCAAGGCGCTGGCCGCCCCCCTGCCGCAGATCCTCTTCTGCCCCACCGGCGGCATCACCGCTTCCAACGCGCCGGACTACCTGGCCCTGCCCAATGTCGCCTGCGTCGGCGGCAGTTGGGTCGCCCCCAAGCGGGCCCTCGCCGATCAGGACTGGGCCGAAATCACCCGCCTCGCCCGCGCCGCCGCCGATTTGCCGCGCTGACCCCTCCCATCATCTGTGCAGAAATATCCTCGGGGGGTGAGCCAGCCCCACCGGGGCTGGCGAGGGGGGCAGAAGGCCCCCCTTTACCCCGTTACTCACCCGCACCACGCCCGAGCTTGCGCAGCATCCCGTGCAGCATCTGCACATCCGCCCGCGTCAGCCGCAGCCGCGCCCACATGTTGCGCAGGTTGCGCTTCATGCCCGCCGCCTTGGCCTCGGGGAAGAAGAACCCCGCCGCTGCCAGCCGTTCCTCGGCGTGATCGCCCAGCCGCGTCACCTCGACATGCCCGGCCAGATCGGTGCCCGCCAGTTCCTCGACCTCGGGCGGCAC
>LFIK01000236.1_pt1 | contig 40176 bp, 63 predicted proteins | sample 643401 | NCBI WGS metagenome assembly LFIK01 (sample SAMN03777447, study PRJNA286221) | soda lake metagenome | biome: soda lake; feature: Kulunda steppe; material: water; isolation source: sample T5-Br brine of Lake Tanatar-5 | place: Russia: Kulunda steppe | collected 2010-07
CGGCGGTGAACGCGGCGCTGATCGTGTCGTCTCCGCGTACGTTGGACCTTGCTGCGGACGTGTGGCGGTCGGTGTCGCTCCTTGGCGCGTCGCTGGCGTTGGCGGCGCTGGCGGCAGCGGACGTGTACGAGCGGATTTCGCTGGACAAGCACAACCGTGGTAGCGGGCGTCCGCCCACCGCGTAGCGGTGGCCTACGCTGGCGCCATGGCCAAGGAGGGAACTGTGAGCGAGCTGGACACCGGCGACCTGGCTGAAGCGCCCGAGTCGAGTTGGAACGCAACCGACCGGGGTGAAGGGTCGAACGCGCTGGAGGGCGGCGCGAACGACGACCTAGCCGACGTGTACGCCAACCCCGGTGGCGTGGTCGAGGGGAGCCTGGCGTGAGCGTCTCGATCCCCAGCCTGGCGCCGTGGCACAGCTGTTCAGACTGTTCGGGCGGCCCGCAGCCCGGTGCCCGCGCCCTGTTGGCCCACTACCTGGAGTCGGTCCCCGACGGCACCAGTATGGGTATCTACAACTGCCGCCAGGTGCGCGGCGCAAGCTCGCTGTCCATTCACGCCTGTGGCCGCGCCGTAGACTGCGGTATCCCCACCACCGCGGCGGGCCACCGGGCCATGTACGCCTACCTGGCGGCGCTCGCGCCACACGCCGAAGGGCTCGGGGTACAGCTGGTCATCTTCGACCGCACCATCTGGTCCGCGAAGCGCGCCCCGGACGGTGAGCCGTACCGGGGGGTCCACCCCCACCTTGACCACGCCCACGTGGAGCTGACACCCAAGGCCGCGGAGGCGCTGACGCTGGCGACCCTCCGCGCCCGGGTGGGCGACTTCCGCCGCGAGTCCGAGGCCCCCACCCCGCCGGCCACCCCACCCGCCCGGCTGTCGAAGGAGGCCCTGGTGGGCCAGCTGTCCGTCGTGGACCTGTCGGCCCGCGGCAAGCGTGTCACTACCGGCCCCGTCGGCACCCTCCAGTCGCTGATGGCGGCCCGCCGCTTCCGCGCCGCCGGCTCGTTCGACCGCGCCGGGAAGCCCGACGGGATCGGTGGGCCAGGTACCCGTGACGCGCTGGGCCGCTTCCAACGGACCCGCCGTACCGGCCGGCCCTCCGCGCCCGCCGTGGCCGACTACATCGCGGGCCCCGCCACGTGGGCCGAGGCGCTGGGCACCGTCCGCGTCATGCGGTTCGACCGCGGGGTGGTCCGTGGCAGCGTGGTGGGCACCGTCCAGGCCCTACTCGCCGCCCGCGGGTACCCGCCCGCCAACACCTTCGACCGTGGTATCCCCGACCAGGTGGGCGGCCGGCACACCCGCGCGGCGCTCGGCGCGTTCCAGGAGGCCACGGGCACCGGGGCGGCTGACGGGTCCGCGGACCTGATCGTCGGCCCCGCCACGTGGGGCGCCCTGGTCGTGTAGCCGAGGTGTACGCGCTGCGGTAACGTGGGGGGCACGCCTACCCCGGGAGGGACCCCATGAGGAGCGCCACCACCACCGACCCCCGCCTCGACGCCATCGTGGCACAGCGCCGCCGGCTGGAGGCCGAACAGCAGGCCCGCGACGAGCGGGTGGCTGCGGAGACGCGGCGCCTGGCCGAGCTGATCGACCAGGCCGCCACGGGTGCCGATCCGATCAGCTACGACCAGGCTGGCAAGGCCATGGGTAAGTCCAAGACCTACGCCTACGGGCTGGCCACCAAGCTCCGCGCCGGGAAGCTGTAGTGCGGTGCCGCGGATCGACCGGGCCGAGTGCCCCACCGTGCAGGCCAACGACGCGCGCGACCTGACCCGTTCCGGGCGGGTCGCGCTGTCGTGTGTGGACGACCCCGGGATCGCCGCCGACGCGGTGTACGCCGTGCGGATCGACGGCGAGCCAGCCGGGCTGGTGATCCTGTACCCGCAAGGCTGGGTCGCCGCCCGACCGGGCTGGCGGGATTACACCCACCGCCCCAAGCGCCACGCCGCCGTCCGGCGGCTGGTGATGAGCTACCCGCGCGGCGCGTTCGCGTCGCCGGCCAACCAAGGGAGGGACACCCCATGATCAGCGAACAGGTACTCAACAGCCGGATACCGCGGCTGGGCACCATCACCGTCGGGCGTGGCGTAGAGGCCACCAGCAAGCGCGGCTCCACCTACGCCCGCCCCACCAAGGCCAACACCCTGGTGTTCCACACCAACGACGCCGAGGTGGCCAACGCCGTCCAGGTGATGTTCGGCGGCGACCTGCTCCGCGACAGCCCCACGTGGGACTACGACGTGGTGACCGACACCCGTACCGTCGAGGTGCTGTTGCTCGCGGGCGGGTTCCGCCAAGCGCTGGAGCTGTGGCGCGCGGGCGAGTGCGTACGCCGCTGCGACGGCGTGATCATGCAGACCCATAACGGGCGACCCACCAACGAGGCGTGCCTGTGCCAGCCCGAGATCGACCGCGGCCAGGAGCGCGCGTGTACCCCGACCACGGTGGTGCCCGTCCTGATCGAGCTGGACGTGGAGCGGCTGGGCGTGTGGGAGATCAGGTCGAACGCATGGGGTACGGCCAGCGCCATGGCGGGCACGATGAAGGCCCTGGCCATGGTGGGCGCCGCCAACCGTTCCGTCCCCGCCATCGTGGCCATGGTGGACCGCACGACGCGGGACAACACCGGCCAGGTGCGCGAGGTGGTGGAGCTGCACGCCACCATCGCACGGTCACACCACCAGCTCGCCGCGCTGGCGGGCCAGGCCGTGGCGCTGGACGCCCCGGCGGTGGCAGAGCTGGGCGAGGGCGACGGTGGCCGGCTGGACCTGATGACCCGGTGGTCGGAACTACAGGCCCGCGCCCACGGGCTCGGCCTCCGCGAACAGCTGGTGGCCGACTGGAAGGCCATGTTCGGCGCCGGGCACACCGAGTTCGACACGCTGACTGCTGAAGAGCTGGCGGGGTGGGTGGACATGGTGGCGGCCACGGTGGCCGACGCGGAGGCCGCGATCCGCCAGGAGCAAGCGGAGGCCGCCCAGGAGGCCGCGGAGCGGGCAAGGGGTACAACCACACCGGCCGAGGGGCCAGCGGCGCACAGCGGCGCGCAGGGCGCCGCCAGCGGCGACGACAGGCCGCCCCCACCGGATCAGCCGGCCCCCTGATCCCCGAGGCCCTGTGGCGCGCCCCCGAGGGCGGGCCGTAGGGTGGCCAACGAGCGGCGCCCCCCACGGTCGAGGTGGGGGGCGCCGGAACACCCGGAGGCGGTGACTCCGCGTGGCTGGCGCGAGTGTAGGTCAGCCCCCCGGCCCGGTCACCCCCACGACCAGCGGAGGGGCACCAACCTTGTCGGACCCAACCAACAGCGAGCCGGCCCACACCGTCACCAGCGACCTGCCGCCGTTCGCGGCCGTACCCCGGTGGCTGGTGGAGGCCCCCACGATCAGCGACCGTGCCGTACGCGCCTACGCGCTACTCACCCGGTACGCCGGGCTGCCCCAAGGCGCCATGCCCGCCCTGGGCACCCTGGCCGCCGCGGTGGGGGTGTCCCGCGACACCATGAGGCGCGCCCTGTACGAGCTACGCGACGCCGGGGTGGTGGTGATCGAGCCCCGCCAGGATCACCGCGGCCAGACCTCGAACCGCTACCACCTACGCCTGCACCCCCCTAGCACACACGCCCCGACCCCCCCTGGCAAGGTTGCGACCGGCCCCCCTGGCGATCCTGCCACCGGCCCCCCCTCGCAAGGTTGCGACCCGAGTGATACTGACGGGGTGAGTGATACTGACGTGGAGCTACACACCCCACCGTCCCCTGACGGGTCAGGTGGGGCGCCCCCCGCCTACCCCGACGAGGTGGTGGCCCTCACCCGCGAGTTCGCCACCATGGTGTTGGCCAACGGTCACAAGCTGCCCGCGCGAGGATCGAAGGCCGCGGAGGGGTGGCTGTCCGCCATGGACCTGCTGGTACGCCGTGGCGCGCCGGGCGACGGGGTGGAGCCCACCGCCCCGGAGGCGATCCGCGAGGTGATGGTGTGGGCGCTACAGGTGTCCGACTTCTGGCCCGCCAACATCCGGTCGGTGCCGAAGTTCCGCGAGAAGTTCACCACGCTCCGCGCCCAAGCGAAGCGGCCTACCAACGGCGCGTCCCGGGGTGCCCAGCTGGCACAGGGATACGCCGACGCGGCCGAGCGGCTGAGGGGGCGGGCGTGATGACCCCCGACGAGTGGCTGGACACCGCCGCGCTGTGGGCCAGGGTGTGGCCACACCGGCCGCTGCCGCCCGAGTCCATCGAGCCGTGGTACGACCTACTTGCCGACCTCGACGGCGCCGCCGTCCGGGCCGCCCTGTTGGGCTGGGCCGCGGACCCTGACCGATCCTGGCCGCCCCAGTCACCGGGCGAGCTGCGCGACGCCGCGCTGCCACAGCCAAGGCCGTGGACGGAGGCCATCGCGGAGCTGGCGTTGGCCGTACGCCGCCACGGCCGGTACTCGCCCCGCCCCGAGCTACCCGACGACCTCGACGCCTACGTGGACAGCGTGGGCGGGTGGACCCGGCTGTGCGACACGTTCGACCCGTCCGACACCACCCTGCGAGCGCAGTTCCGCGATCACCACACCTACGCCGTGCGGCGAGCCCGCCGCGATCAGGCCCTCGCGCTGGGCGGCGCGATCCTTCCAGAGCTAACCGAAGGGACCAACGATGGGTGACCCCACCACCACACGCCAAGCGTTCGGGTCGATGGGCCGGCGCACCGTGGCCGAGGAACGCCAGCGCGCCGACGAGCTGTTGGCCAGGATCGAGGCCGAGCGGCTGGTGTCCGGGTGGGTGTGGAAGGCCATGACCGACACGCTGGGCCGGCTGTCCGAGCTGCCCGACGACCTGGCGTGGGTCGCTTCCGCCTACCTGGCCGCCGTGGCCGTCCGCGGCGACCGCATGTTCTACAACAGCCCCCACCAGCCACAGCTAGGCGAGGCCGCCGACGTGCGCGCCACGATCCGCTGCCGCTGTGGCGCCCAAGCGCCAGCCGACCAGCCCGTGCAGCGCAACCACCGCGAGGTCGTGGTGGCCCTGTGCGACGAGTGCGGGCTGGTGCAGGCCATGTACGACGGCGAGCCCTACAGCCGTCCGACCCTGATCAGCGCCGCACACGTGTAGCACAGGTGTACGGCGTCGGACCCACCGCGTACGCTGTGGGTGTACGTCACAACCGAACCGGGAGGGACACCCCATGAGAGCAGCAACCAAGGTCGTCGGCATGGTGGCCGGCGGCCGGCAACACGTGGTAGCGCACGTCCGCGAGGGCGACCCCGCGCTACTCGTGCCCGAGCCGACCAACCCCCACGACCGCCACGCCATCGCGGTGTTCACCGCCCCCCGCCACGTGATCCGCCAGCCCGACGTGCTGGTGTCCAGCGTGACCGACCCCGATCACGTGGGCAACGTGGCAACCGAGGACCGCCAGCTACTGATGGACCGCCAGGCCGGGTACGTCCCGCGCGAGGTAGCCAAGCGGCTGTCCCTCCCACCCGGCGGGGTGGTGGGCTACGTGTCCGCGGTGCGCTTCGCCCCGCCCGAGTACGACCGGCGCGGCCAGGTGATCGAGCGCGACAAGCCCCGGGTGGCGGGGTTCGACGTGACCGCGTGGCTGCCACAGTCGCGCGCCGCCGCCGACGCCGACGCCGCCGCGGACGCCCTCCTGGCCCACGAGATCGACAGCGAGCTGTCGTGGGAGACACCGGGCACCGCGGAGGGCCGAGGATGACCGCCGACGCCACCGCCGAGCAGGCCGCCGCGTACCCGTGGGCGCTGGTGGGCCTCGACGGCCACGCCTTCGACCGCTACGCCGACCGCGCCACCGCCGAGCAGTACCGGGGCGAAGGCCCCGCCGACACCACCGTCGTGTACGACCCCAACCCGCGCGAGCTGTCGCGCCGACTGGACCTACCGTGACACACCACCGCCCCCACCCCCTGACCGGCCCGTGGCCCTACGACCTGGCCCCCACCGCGGACGTGGACGAGCCCCCGCCGCTGGTGGACCGCGTACCCACCCCCGACAGCCGGGTGTACGCCGACCCCGACGACGCAATCCTGTACGACGGGTGTGACCGCTGCGCCCAGCACGCCGCCAACCCCCTGTCGGCGCTCGACCCGGACAAGACCGCCGCGCTGTGGAGCCGCATGATCGAGGTCGAACGCGACCCCGCCTGGCGGGCCGCGTACCGCACCGCCACCGAGGCCCAAGCGTGCTACGCCCTGTACGCCATCGCCGTGTGGGTGCAGCGCACCAACCCCGGGGTCAACCCCTGGACGTGGCCATGGACCGGCTCGCTGCCGATCACCGGCCCCGACGGGACGGTGGTGTAGCTGTGAGCGGACACGACCCCCGGCTGACCAGCTCCATGGACCAGGCACAGGCCACGTTCGGTGGCATGGGCACCGCGTTCGCCAACTGCTACCGGGCCATGGTGGAGGGCGGGGTTCCCCGCCACGTCGCCGCCAAGGCCCTACTCGCGCTCGTTGCCGCATGGGCCACGGGCACCTTCACCCCGGGAGGGACACCCCGATGACCGACACCGCGATCACCACGCTGACCGCCGCCGACACCACCCTCGACGCGCTCCGCGCCCGCCCCACCACGGTGGCCGAGGCCCTGGAGCGCTGTGCCCGGATCGACGCCATGACCGAGTGGCTGGCCACGATCCGCGGCGCGATCCGCGACACCTACCTGACCCCGATGGCCGACACCACCGAGGCCGCCACCGGCGGGCGCTTCTCCGTCCCCGTGAACGGGCTGGGCAGCGTGTACCGCACCAAGCCCGAGCCCAAGCCCTACGTGGCCGACACCGAGGCGCTGGGCCGGTGGTACGTGACGGAGCAGGGCGAGGACCCCGACGCGGAGCCCGAGGCGGTCAGCCAACGCTTCAGCTGTGACGTGGTCCGCACCACCACCGCCACCGCCCCGGCCGACGCCCTGTTGGCGTTCCTCAACGCCCACGCCGCCGACCCGTGGCCCGATGGCGCGGCCCAAGCTGCCAACGCCCTGGCCGACCGGATCAGCGTGGACGTGGAGTGGCTGTTGCCCGCCGGGCTGGTGGACGACCTGATCGCCGGCAAGGTACTGGCCGCCGAAAGCGGGGTGGCCCGCGCCAAGGTGGTGGACACCGACGACGGGCCGGCGCTGATCGACACCACCACCGGCGCCACCATCCCCGGCGCGGCCGTGAAGCCTGCGGCCCGCCCACAGCTCACGGTCAAGCCCGACGCCGCCGCGCGCCAGGCCATCGCCGCCGAGCTGATCGAGCTGCTAGGGCCGCCCGCCCTGGCCGACTAGCTTGGAGCGGGCCGGGAGGGACACCGGCGGCCGTGGTGGCCGCCACCTCGCGGGATCGGAGGTACCAACCATGAGCGACATACCACCGTTCGGGGGGCGCCAGGTCCACGGCGCCAGGCTCGCGTTCAGCGGCTCCGTCGATGGCGGCCCGTCCGAGCTACAGGACGACGACGAGGTGGTGTTCCTGGTCCGCGGCAAGGTCACCAAGGTGTCCCACGCCACCGACTCGTTCGGGGTACGCCGCCGCATCCACAGCGTGAAGGTGCGCGACGCCGTGGTGGCCACCGACAGCGACGCCGAGCGGCTGGCCAAGGAGGTGAAGCGCCAACAGGATAAAGCCGACGGGCAGGCCAGCCTCGACGGCGAGATCGACACCGAGATCGACGGCGCCTGACCGGGCGCCACCAACCAAGGGAGGGACCAACCATGCCGAACACCCCACCGAAGGAGTCAGCCGTGCGAAGCGCGCTACGTGTGATTGAGGCCGCCGAGGTACTGGCCACCGGCAACACCGAACACCTGGCCAACGAGGTCGGCGCGATCATGGCCGAGGCGAAGAAGCTGCGCCCCGATCAGCTCGCGGACATCCAGCGCTACCTGGCGGGCCGCTACGGCGGTCCACAGGATCACGAGGCCGACGACAAGGGCTCCCCGGAGCTGCCCACGGCGTGAGCCGGAACAGCGCCATCCTGGGGCCGGCCCGCAACCACCTGTGCGTGCGTTGCGGCCGCCCCGCGGCGTCGTGGCACCACCGGCTGCCCGAGGGCCGGGGCGGCCCAACCGACGGGTGGAACTGCGTGCCCCTGTGTGGCGACGGCACCCGCGGCTGTCACGGGTGGGTGGAGCACCACCCGGCCGAGGCCCGCGCGGTGTTCCTGGCGATCCCCGGCACCTACGGCGCCGCCGGGTACGTCGGCCCCGACCCGGGCTACCGCTGGCACTACAACGGACAGCGGTGGTCCGACACCCACGGGTGGGTGGACGCCTACGGCGCCGCCCCCGATGATGTGACCGGGCTGGCGACGGAGGTGTGGACGTGAGGACCGTGTTGGGGATGGACCCGGGTGGGCGCGAGTCCGGGCTGGTGGTACGCCAAGGCGACGCCCTGGTGGCCCACGCCGTCGAGGTTCGCGCCGACCGTGGCCGTATGCCCGACGGCCGGTACGTGCGCCAGGTGTTGGCCCGCTGCTCCGCCCTGTTGGCCGACGCCGACGTAGGCCCCCGCGACGACAGCCTGATCGTCGCCGTGGAGGGCGTGGCCTACTGGCCCGAGCGCCAACAGAAGGGCAAGGCCCCCCGCGATCAGCGCGGCCTCTACGGCACCGCCATGATCCTCGGCGCGATCCTGGCCCGCTGGCCCCGCGCCACCATCGTCAAGCCCGGCGGCAACCACGGCGGGCTGCACGGGCTGGCGTACCCCGACGCGATCCGCCCGCCCGTGAACGGCGCCGGCACCGACCGCCTACGCCACGCGCGCTCGGCGTGGGACGTGTCGTACCGCGGTGAGCGCGAACACCTGACCGCAGGGAGGGACACGTGGTGACCACCGACTGGCCAACCGACTACGACCCGCGCCGCGAGCCGTTCGCGGAGCCCGGCATCGACCCCCGGATCATGGGGCGCGCCCTGGACCCCACCACGGGCGAGATCGCACCGCCCCCGGGCCGCCCGTACCAACCGGACACCAGCCGCACAGCGTGGCCCCCACGCTCCCGTGGCCCCCTCCCACCCCGCGAGGCGATCCCACCCGACCTGAACATCGGCACCGCCCAGGACGAGGTGGACGCCTGGGCGCACGAACACGACCACGTGACCAACGAGCTGGCCCGGGTGCGTGTGCTCCTGGCCGGCGACCCCGACGACCCCGACGCGCCCAGCCTGGAGCGGCGCCTGATCCTGGCCCGCGCCCAAGCGCGCCGGGAGGCCCGCCGTAACCCCAACGAGCGGGGGCGCCGTACCGACAGCGACATCACCGCCGAGGTCGAGGAAGCGCTGGAGCGCGACGGGGTGTTGGGCCAGCACCGCGCCCTGACCGCGTACCAAGACACGCTCACCGGCCGGCTGTTCCGCGCGAAGGACAACATCGCCCGGCTGGACAGCTACATCAGGTCGCTACCCCGCGTCGATGCTGGCCGCGGGTAGCCCGACCCGTGTAGCATCGAGGCCGCCTCGGTTGGGAATGTCCCTCCCGGATCGAGCCACCCGCCCCCGCGCCGCGCCCCGTCGGCCGGGGGTGTGGTGTGTCCGGGGGGTGTTGGCACCGTCACACCCCTTGCGTACGGTGTGGGTGTACGGCCGCAGAGCGCGGCCGCCGACCCGGGAGGGACACCCCATGGCGACACCGCAACCGACCCCCACCAACATCGAGCACGTGGGCGACCTGGCCGTCCGCGCCAGGAACGCCACCCTGGCCGACCTGGCCACGATCCTGAAGGACCAACACGCCCGCAAGGTGGACGTGGTGGCCCCGGCCCCCGCGATCCGCTCCGAGGGCGCCACGTGGGTGGTGGACGGCACCGAGCCGATCCTGACCGCCGAGGGCGTGACCAGCGCCGCCGGTCGGTACACCCCCACGTCGGTGGCCGACGAGGGGCTGGCCGACAAGCTGGGCGTGCCGATCCGGTACCTGCGCCGGATGCGCGACGAGCGCCCCGACCTGTACGACGCGAACGTCAACGGGTGGCTGCACGGCAGCGCGCCCGGCCCCGACGCCGCGCCCGGCGACCCCCGCTCGTTCCTGGTGCGGGCGTTCCGCACGGGCGACGACGGCGCCACCGGGGTGGCCCGCGCCCTGTTGTCCGACCGCTACCGGATCGTGGACAACCTCGACGTGCTCACCGCCGCGCTCCAAGGCGTGCGCGCCAGCGGGGTGGACGTGGACGTGACCGCGTGTGACCTCACCGACCGGCGCATGTACGTGAAGGTGGCCGCCCCCGCGGTCCAAGCGCTGGCCCCCACCCTGTTGGCCAACTACCGCAGCCCGTTCACTGGCAAGCGCGGCGACGAGTCCCCGGTGGTGTTCGCGGGGTTCGTGATCGGCAACAGCGAGACGGGCGGGGGTGCGATGACGCTCACGCCCCGGCTGACCATCGAGGTGTGTAATAACGGCATGACGATCAACGCCGACGCGCTCCGCCACGTACACCTCGGCCGCCAGCTGGACGAGGGCGTGATCCGCTGGTCCGACGAGACACACGAGCGGAACCTGGAGCTGGTGGCCAGCCAAGCGCGCGACGCCGTGGCCACCTTCCTCGACACCGACTACGTGGCCAAGGCCGTGGCCCGGATCGAGGCCAAGGCCGCCGCCGAGATCGAGGACGCACCCAAGGTGGTCACCCACGTGGCCAAGGCCCTGACGTTCGGCCAGGACGCGGCCGACGGCATCCTCGACCACTTCATCCGCGGGGGCGACCCCACCGCCGGGGGTGTGATGAACGCCGTGACCAGCTACGCGCAGACGGTGGGCGACGCCGACCGGGCAGCGGAGCTGGAGGCGGGCGCGATCCGCGCGCTGGAGCTGGCCGCCAGCTGACCCTCACCGGGGCGGCCCCGCGCGGGCCGGCCCACAGGAGCCACCGTGAGCCGCTACGACTACCACCAGGCCGCCGCCCTGTACCGGGCCGACACCCCGTTCTACGCGCTGATCATGGCCGCCATGCTCCGCGCCGACACCACCAACATGGCGCGGCTGAGGGCCGCGTTCCCCGACACCTACAACGAGCTGGAGGCCCGCTACAACGCACCCGGGGGTGCGCTGCCAACCGACGGAACCGAGCGCACGATCATCCGAACGATGGAACCCAACGAGCTGGCCAACCTGGCCGGCGAACACCAGGGAGGGACACCCCGATGACCGACACGATCACCAACACCACGCCCGACAGCCACGTACCGGAGGACACGGTGGCCGATGGCGACCTGTTCGCCGTCAAGATGCGGCGGTGGGAATGGGAGTCGGACGAGAACTACGCCAAGCGGCTGGGCCAGGCCCGGGTACGGCGCGACGCCAAGGCCAAGGCCCTGGAGCTGATCGCCGCGCGGGTGACGGCCCACGACCTGCCCATGCCCTACATCAGCCAGTACGGAAACGAGGGCACCGACGCGGTGTTCACCGCCATGTACAGCGTCCAGGACGTGGCCACCATGCGGCAAATGGCCCGCGCGGTACGCCAGGCCACCGGGGTGAACCTAGCCACCAAGGCCAACACCGACGGGTCGCTGACCGCCACCGTGGTGGACGGCCCGGTGGCGTGGATGGTGGTACTGGCCACCACCGCCAGCCCGTGCGAGCAGGTCCAGGTGGGCACCAAGACCGAGGTGGGGCGCGAGGAGATCAGCCCGCCCCGGTACCGGGAGGTCGAGCGCGAGGTCCCCGTGTACGAGTGGCGGTGCCCCGACTCGATCCTGACGCTGGTCGACGACTCCCCCGAGGCTGACGCCGAGGCGTAGGCCGCCAACCGGCCCGGCTGGCCGCGCGCCCCCCGCGCGGGTTGGCCGGGCCACACCTGTGAGGTCACCATGTACCGACGCCTGGCACACGCCCTACCCCTGGCCACCGTCGCCGCTGTACTCGCCGCTGCGCCGGCCCACGCCCCGGTCCACCCCACCACACCGCCCGCGGAGCCACCGGCCCGTGTGGCGACCCCTGCGCCGCCCCCACAGCCGTGGGCGGATGACAGCGCCCACCTACCGGCCCCCGCCCCCCCACGCCGGGCCCCCGAGCCCGAGCCCGCGCCCGAGCCGTACCGGGTGCCCCAGCCGTGGAAGGCCCTGGCCGAGTGCGAGTCGGGCGACTGGCTGGACGGGGGCGCCGCGTTCGTGGCGGGATCGGCCCGGTGGGCGTGGGGCGCCACCCTCGACGGGCTCCCACCATGGGGGTCGGTAATCGACCGGGGCAACGGCCCCGAGGCGCAGTTCCACGGCGGGCTGCAACACCACCCGGACACCTGGCGGTGGAAGGCCGGCGAGCTGGGCTACCTGGACACCTACCCGCACGCCTACGACGCGCCGCCCGAGGTTCAGGTCGAGGTGGCCACCGCCGTCCAGGCCGCCCAAGGGTGGGAGGCGTGGCCCGTGTGCAGCCGCAAGGTGGGGCTCCGCTGATCCCGCGCCGTACCCACCTACTGTACGCCCGGCCGACCGTTGCGTACGGTGGCGGTGTACGCCAACTACCTGGAGGGACACCATGGACCCGAACGCGACCCTGATCCGCCTACTCACCGCCATCGCAGAGCGCGACGCCTGGGAGATCGAAGCCGCTTACGACGACCTGGCCGCGTGGGTGAAGCGCGGTGGGGCGCTTCCCACCCTGCCGCCCGAGGTGGCCGACGCCGTGGCGGTGAAGGCATGACCAGCTACCGGCCCGTCGTGATCGTCGCCGCCCCCGCCGTGGTGTTGGTGATCCTGGCGCTCAACGCCACCACCGACGCCATGTACGTGGGCGGGCTGGTGTTGGGCGCGTCGATCCTCGGCGCCGCTGGCGCCATGGCTCACCAGGTGTGGCAGCTACGCCGCTGGCGCCGCCGCGCGTGGGGACCGCCAACCACGCTGACCGACCGTGAGCTGGACAACCTACGGCGCCGCCGCCGCTGACACCGGGAGGGACACCCCATGATCGAAGCTGACGACCGCAACCCCACCTCCACGCTGGACCAGGTGGCCGCCGTACGGCTGGCCGCCAGCGTGGAGGTGTGGCCCGACTGGCCCGACGACCCGGACCCCGCCCTGGTCCACCGGGCGCTGGCCCTGGCCATGCGCGAGCCCGCGGAGGTGACGCCGTGAGCTACACCATGCCCGGCCCGGGCGACCCCGCCACCTGCCCCGCGTTCGCGGGCCACCACAACGACCCGCGCCACCCGGGCGACGCCGAGTGCCCCGACTGTGACGGCCCAACCGACGCGGACGGCTGTGCCGACGAGGACTGTGGGTACCGCTGGCCCGAGCCCGACTACGAGGCCATGGCCGACGGCGGGGGGTGGTGACGATCAGCCACACCACCGACCTGGACGTGCCCGAGGACACCGCGTGGGCCGCAGACGCCGTGTGCGCCCACGTGGTCCGACCCGACTACGACCCGTGGTACGCCCACCCGTACCGCGACGACGACCTGGTGGCCGAGGCCAAGGCGTTCTGTGCCGCGTGCCCCGTGCTCAACCCCTGCCGCGCGTGGGCGCTGTCACGCCCACAGGAACAGGGCGTGTGGGGCGGGATGACCGAAGACGAGCGCACCCAACACCGCAAGGCCGTCCACCGGCGCAACAGCCGGCGGAAGGTGAGCGCGTGACCGGCCAACAGCGCTACCCGTGCCGTGGCTGCCACGCCGAGGTGGTGTGGGCCGTCACGGCCAACGGCAAGGCCATGGCCGTCGATCCCCAGCCCGTGGACGGCGGGAACGTGTACCTGTACGACGACGACCGGGGGGTGGCCCACGCTGACGTGCTCGGCCCGCTGGAGCTGACGATCACCGCCGGCCCCCTGTACCGCAGCCACTTCGCCACCTGCCCGGTGGCCGACGAGTACCGCCAACCCAAGGGAGGGACACCCTGATGGACCAGCCAACCCTCTGGCCCCCCACCCCCCACCCCGGCGCGGTGGCCCGCGAGGCCGCCATCGACCGCGCCGAGGCCAACGCCCCCGACGAGTGGTGGGCCATCGCCTGGTCGTGCGTGCGGGCCCTGGCCGCCACCCTGCCCACCTTCACCACCGACGACGTGTGGGCCGCGCTCGATGACCGCGACGCCCCACCCCCACCCGAGCCCCGCGCCATGGGCGCGATCATGCGCCGCGCCAAGCGCGAACGGATCGCCACCCCCACCGACCGCACCACCCTGTCCAACCGGCCCGCCTGCCACCGCCGCCCGGTACGGGTGTGGCGCTCCACCCCATGACCCCCTGACCAGCCCACACCCTTGCCGCCATGGTGGTCGAGGCCCTGTGGCGCCTACGCCGCCCAGTCCGGTACGCCGGCTGGGCGGCGCTGGTGTTGTACGCCAGCTGGAACACCGCCGCACCCGCCCTCCACCTGATCGGAGCGACGCCATAACCACGCGACGCACCCACACCGGCGCCACCGAACACCCCACCGGCTCGATCCCCGACTACCCCGGCTGTGTCGACTAGCGCGCCTGCCGCCGGCCCCTGCACCGCTACGGACGCCACCGTGGTCCGCATCGGCATGTCCGGGTCCACCACCACCGCCGCGACAGCCTGGTGGTGGGGACGGATCACCGCCTGACCCGGTCATTCGCACCCGCCCCCCCGTCGCGTAACCTGACGCGCACGCCACAGGGAGGGACGCCACGATGGACCCCAGCACGACCATGGAACCGGCCACCGACCCCACACCGCCCCCCGCCCCCTGGCCCGGGGCACCCACGCCCACCCCCGACGACCCCACCGCCGACGGGTACTACTGCGGCACCCGCCGATCACCGGGCCAGGTGGCCCAAGCGGTTGAGTCGGGCGATCCGAACCCGTGGCCCTGGTGCCGTAACCGGGCCGGGAAGGGCACCGACCACCCCGGGATCGGAAGCTGCCGCAACCACCTGGGCACCACCCGCGACCGGCGGGTGAACGCCAGGCTCCGCATGGCCGAGCTGGTCGGGCCGGCCCTGGCCACCCTGGCGCGGACCCTGACCGACGACACGGTCCCGCCCTCCGTGCGGCTACGGGCCGCCCAGGACGTGCTCGACCGGGCCGGGTACCCGCGCCGGGTAGAGATCGACGTGGACGAGGCCCGCGAGGACCTGTACGGCCGGCTGTTGTCGCTTCAGGCCAGCGACGAGGTGGCGTCGTGACGGCCCTACGGCTGTGCGGCTGTGGGCTGGCCATGTACGCCATGGAAGACGCCGACGGCGCGTGGGTGTACGTGTGTGAGGCGTGCGACCCCAACCTGGCCGCCACGGTGGCCGAGGGGCTGTCGTGAGCCGGGGCGACGGCAGCTACCAACGGCTGGCCGCCGCGGTCCTGGTGGCCCACCAGCGCCGCGACGACACCAACTGCCTGTGCGGCGAGCTACGGCTGGGCGACAGCTGGGCCGACCACGTGGCCGCTGTGCTCCACGGCGTGGGCGCCCTACGCCGTACCCCACCCGAGGCCCCCGCGGCGCACACGGCCGCACAGGGCGCCCCCACCAACCCGCTACAGGAGTGACGATGGCCGCCGCCGGCACGCTTCGGATCACCTACACCCCGCTCGATGACCTGGTGGCCCACGAGGCCAACCCCAAGGCCCACCAGGTGGCGCTCGTGGCCGACTCGATCCGCCGACACGGGTTCATCGACCCGGTGGTGGTGGACGAGCGCACCGGCAAGCTCGCCGCTGGGCACGGCCGGCTGGCCGCCCTCCGCGCCATGCGCGACGACGGCGATGCCCCCCCGGTGGGCGTCCGCGACACCAAGGGGGTGTGGCACGTGCCCCGGGTGGAGGGCTACGCCAGCGCCAACGACGCCGAGGCCGAGGCCGCGCTGATCGCCCTCAACCGCACCAGCGAGGTGGGCGGCTGGGAGGACGCCGCCCTACTCGACCTGCTAGAGAAGCTGGCCACCATCGACGGCGGGCTGGTGGGGGTGGGCTACGACGACGACGAGGTGGCCGACCTACGCGCCCGCCTGGCCGACCTGCCCGGGCTGGACGACCTCGACGGGATCGAGGACGAGTTCGGGCCGCTGGACGGCACCGAGGGGCTGGTGACCGTCAAGCTGGCCGTCACCCCCGCCACCGCCGCCAGGTGGGACGACCACGCCAAGGCCCACGACAGCGACGACGACGCCCTGGCCGCGGTGTTGCCGTGACCGACCGCGAGCCGTTCTCCGTCCTGGTGTCGTTCTGGTACTACCGGGGCGCCGCCGCCATCCGCTCGATCACCGAGGCGCTTGGCGAGGCCCGCGATCAGGGCCAGCCGGTGCGGCTGATCCTCGACTCGGGCGCGTTCTCCGCCCACACCCAAGGCCATGAAATCACCACCGCGGACTACGCCCGGTGGCTCGATCAGGTCGTGCCCCTGTGGGCGCCGTGGCTGGTGGGCGCCATCAACCTGGACGTGATCGGTGACCCGGTGGCGTCGTGGGAGAACTGGAACGACCTGGCCGAGCGCGGCCACACCACCGTCCCCGTCACCCACCTTGGCGACCCGTTCGACGTGGCCGACCGCTACGTGGACGCGGGGTGCGACTACCTGGCCACGGGCAACCTGGTGGGCTCCGCGGAGGATCGCATGATGCGGTGGGTGGCCCACCTGTTCCTCCACCTGAAGCGGAACCACCCCCACGTGCGGCTCCACGGGCTCGGCCTCACCGGCCGCCGCGCCGTCGAGCGCTTCCCCTGGTGGTCGGTGGACTCCAGCTCGTTCGGGTCGTCGTACCGCTACGGCCGGCTGACGCTGTTCGATCCGAAGTCGGCGCGCGTGATCACCGTGCCGCTGCCCGGCCACCGGATCACCACCATGGACCGGACCACCGACCTGTACCGGCACGGCCGGCTGCTCCGCGACGTGTACGGCGTGGACCCCGCCGACATCCACGAGGCCACCCCCGCGAACCGGCACCTGTTGGTGCGGATCGCCGCGCTGTCGATCATGGGGTGGCAGGCCAACCTCCGGTCCCGCCGGCCCGTCCCCGCGCCGCCCAGCCTGGCCGGCCCCGACGGCACCCACGTCCACCACGCGGAGGGGTGGCACACCTACTCGGCTCAGGCCATCGGCTCCCACGTTCACTTCGTGGACGCCAACGCCTCGTTCGTGTCACAGGCCATGGCCAGCGTGGGTACCCACCTCCACTACGTGGACACCTCCACCAGCTACCTGCCGCGCGCGATCACCGGCGCGGCCCAACCGGAAGGCTGACCCGTGTGCGCCATCGTCGGCTCATGGAGCCCCGCCCCCACCCGCCACGACCTGGACGCCCTGTTGGCCGCCGCCACCTGTCGCGGCCGGGACAGCTGGGGGGCGGTGACCGACCGCGACGAGGTACACGAGCTGGGCGTGTACGAGCCCGGCCAGGTGGCCCCCCTTTTGGGCGGGTTCGCCATCGGCAACACCCGGGCCGAGCCCACGACGGAGCACGTGGCCGACAAGCGGGCCGACAGGGACGCACAGCCGTTCGTGGCCGGCCCCCTGGTGGTGTCGCATAACGGCACCATCGCCAACGACCACGACCTGGCCCCCGCCGGGTACGACCCCGACACGCGCTCCACCATCGACACCGCCCGGTGGGCCGCCGCCGCCGCCCTCGATCCCACGGTGGACGGGGTGTTGGCCCTCCTGGCCCGCACCGTCGGGTCGTACGGGCTGGCCGTGGGCCACCGCGCGGAGGGGTGGGTGGTCCTCGCCACGAACTTCAAGCCCCTGTTCGTACGCCACACCGGCGAGGGGGTGTGGGAGTGGACCAGCGTGAACCCGCGCCGCCTGCCGCTCATGGACCGGGTGGGGGCGGGGTGGCAGCCGGTGGACCCGTACAGCGCGGTGGTACTGGCCCGCGGCCACGCGCCCGAGGTGATTGACCTGCGGCCCCCGATCCCGCGGTCCTCGCTGGTCGTGGCGTCGGGCGGGCTGGACTCGACGGTGGCCGCCACCTACGCCGCCACCCAAGGCCCCACCGAGCTGCTCCACGTCACCTACGGCTGTCGGGCCGAGGCCCGCGAGGTCGAAGCGGTGGCCAAGGTGGGCGAGCGGATCGGCGCCCCCGTCCACACCCTGGACCTGACCCGGGTGTTCGCCGCCATCGGCGGGTCACGGCTCACGGGTACGTGGGAGGGCGTGGCCGACGGGGTGGCCGGCGCCGAGTTCGCCCACGAGTGGGTACCGGCCCGGAACCTGATCCTGCTGTCGGTGGCCGTGGGGCTGGCCGAGGCCAAGGGGCACAGCCACGTGGTGCTGGGGAACAACCTGGAGGAAGCGGGTGCGTACCCGGACAACGAACAGGAGTTCATCGCACGGCTCGACGCCACCTTGCCGTACGCCACCTCGGCCGACAGCCACGTGACGCTGGACGAGCCCGTGGGCGGGCTGGTGAAGCACGAGGTGGTGGCGCTGGGCATCGAGCTGGGCGCCCCCCTCGACGCCACCTGGTCGTGCTACGACGGGGGCGCGCTTCACTGTGGGGTGTGCGGCCCCTGCTACATGCGTCGCACCGCGTACACCATGCTCGACCGGCCCGACCCTATCGACTACGCCACGGAGGCGGCATGAGCACGTACCGGATCGGCAAGGACTTCAAGTTCGACGCGGCCCACCAGCTGGACCACCTCCCCGACGGCCATAAGTGCGCCCGTATGCACGGCCACACCTACCACGTGGTGTTCCACCTGGCCGCCGACGAGCTGGACGGCGACGGGTTCGTGATCGACTACGGCGACCTGGCCCCTGTGAAGCGGTGGCTGGACGACCGGCTCGATCACCGCGTCCTCAACGACGTGGTCCCGCCCGGGGTGCTCACCACCGCCGAGCACCTGGCGCGGTGGCTGTTCGATGAGTGGTCCGACACCTACCCGGAGCTGGTGGGCGTCACCGTGCGGGAGACTGAGGCGACGTACGCCGAGTACCGGCCATGATCCCCACCACGCTGGCCCGCCAGGCCGCCACCGTGGCGGTGTCCGAGGTGTTCGGCCCCACCCTGCAAGGCGAAGGCCCCCACGCTGGCCGCCCGGCGGTGTTCCTCCGCACCGCCGGCTGCAACCTGGCGTGCTCCTGGTGTGACACCGCGTACACCTGGGACTGGAAGGGCACCAGCGAGATGGCGGAGGAGCAGGGGGGACCGTTCGATCCGCGCGTCGAGATCAGGCCCAACCCACCCCAAGGCGTGGCGGCCGAGGTGGCGGGCCGGGTGCGCTTCGGGGACCGGCTGGTGATCAGCGGGGGCGAGCCGATGACCCAACAGCCGGCGCTCGCCAACACCCTGGTCCACGTACGCGACGTGTGGCCCCACCTGGCGGTGGACGTGGAGACGAACGGCACCAAGGCCCCGGAGCCCGCGTTCGACCGGCACGTGTCCACCTACGTGGTGTCGCCCAAGCTGGCCCACAGCGGTGACCCCGAGGGCCGCCGGATCGTCCCCTCCGCGCTGCGCGCCCTGGCCGACACCGGCCGGGCCGTGTGGAAGGTGGTGTGCTCCGAGCCCGACGACGTGGCCGCGGTGGACGAGCTGGTGGACACCTACGGGCTGGCGCCTGGCGCCGTGTGGCTCATGCCGCTGGGCCGGGAGCCCGGCGAGCTGGAGTGGCACCTTGGCGAGCTGGCCGACGCCGCGGTGGCCCGCCGGTACAACCTGACCACCCGTCTCCACGTGTTGGCGTGGGGCGACGAGCGAGGACGCTGACATGGCCCGTGACCCCCGCGGTGGGTACACCTCCACCACGCCCGCCGACCGCCTACGTCCGCCCCCGGCCGGCGCCGCCCCTGGCGCCAACGGGCTGCCCCTGGTGGACGCCCTCGATCCCGCGCGCGACCTCGACGCGGAGCCCCCACGGCCGGGGCGCGATCCGCTGGAGGCCGTGGCCCGCGAGCTGCTGTCGCTGATCGGAGAGGACCCCGACCGGGCCGGGCTGGTGGACACCCCCCGCCGCTTCGCCGCGTGGTGGCGCGAGTTCACCACCCACGACCCGGGCGTGATCGACACCACGTTCGACGCCATCCACGTGGACCAGCTGGTGGCCGTCACCGGGGTACGGGTGTGGTCGCTGTGCGAGCACCACCTGTTGCCGTTCCACGCCGACCTGACCATGGCGTACCTGGCCGACGACCGGGTGTTGGGGCTCAGCAAGTTCGCGCGGATCGCCCAGGCGCACGCCCACCGCCTACAGGTGCAGGAGCGGCTGGTGTCGGGGATCGCTGACGACCTGACGCGGATCACGGGCGCGGCCAGCGTGGCGGTGGTGGCCACGGGCGAACACCTGTGTATGACCATGCGGGGGGTCAAGTCCCCGGCCACCATGCACAGCTCCGTCATGCGCGGCGCGTTCCGTACCGATCCCGAGGCCCGCGCCGAGCTGTTCACGCTAACCGCCCGGCCCCGCTGATCCACCCAGCTCCACCGCGCGCCCCCGAGCCCCACGGCCCGGGGGCGCCGCCGTACACCCGTGGTTGACGCGCGCTGAACTGGTGTCGTACGCTACGGGTGTACGGCAGAGGGCACGAGCCCAACAGACACCCCGGGAGGGACGCACCATGGCCACCACCACCACCACCACCACCGCCCACCAGCTCACCACCGACGACCGCTTCCGCCTGGCGCTGGTGCGCCTGTGGGCCGAGGGCGAGGCGATTGACGACCCCGACGGGAACGGCGCCCTGTACGTGGAGCTGGCGACCCGGGTGTTGGCCCGCGCCCACGGCGTGGACGAGGACACGGTGACCGACTACCTGGCCGGCGCCCTGTGGGGCATGGAGCGCCACACCACGTGCGTTCGCTGCGGCGACGCCGACTACCACCCCACGTGCCCCAGCTGCCAGATCGACGCCGGCATGAACCTCGGCTGACACCAACCCCGGCCCCCGCCACCGCGGGGGCCACCACCAGCCCCGGGAGGGACACCATGAGCACCACCACCGCCACCGAAACCACCTGCCCAGCCTGTGGCTCCTACGCCAAGGCCGGCCAGTCCGCCGCGTGCTGCTCCACCTGCAACGCCGCCCACCACACGCCCACCGCCAGCGACCCCGCCCGCCGCCGCCCCACCGAGGCGGAGGCCGCCGCCACCCTCGGGGTGCGCCGCGACCGCACCACCGGCGAGTGGACGCTGCAGGACGCCTACGAGAACGAGGTAGGCCCCCGGCTGGGCGAGGCCCTGACCATCACCGCCGCCCTGGCCGTGGTGGCCGAGGCCAAGGGGGAGCGCGAGTGCGGGGGGTGCGGCGCCCGCGGGCCGGTACGCCGCTGCCACGGGCTCGGCCAGCTCTGCGAGCGCTGCGCTATGGAGTGCCCGTGCAACCTGTGCGCCGGCTGATCCCACCCGCCCCACCCGCGCCCCTGGCCCACCCGGCCGGGGGCGCCCCCATGAGCGCGTACACCTGTGGTTGACGCGCGCCGAACGGGTGTCGTACCGTGTGGGTGTACGGCCCGCAGCACGACCCACAGACACCCCGGGAGGGACAGCATGGCCACCACCACACTGCACACCATCACCACCGACACCCCCGACCGTTACGAGTTCACCATCGAGCTGGGCGCCCTGGTGGTGGACGTGGTGGTGTCAACCGTGTTCGGGGACTCGTTCGGCGCTACCGCCGTGATCGCCACCGGCGAGGACTACCCCGCCGAGGACGCCTACCTGTACCTGGGCGCCGTTCACCCGCTGCAGTTCGAAGCGCTGGGCGTGGACGGCGAGGTACGCCGCCACCGCATCCTGTGGGCCCTGGCCGCCGACGTGGAGCGCGCCCTGGGCCGCGTGAACGACGAGCGGCTGGCCGCCCTGGAGGCCCGCTACGCGGACGTCCCCGACGCCGTGGTGGCCGAGGCCGAGGCCGCGGAGGCCGCGATCCGCTACGACGGGCCCACCGACCAGGAGCTGGCCGCGGAGGCCGAGCTGGACGTACACGCCGAGGTGGCGTTCGCGGAGGACCTGGAGCGCCGCGCCGCCGCCGGTACGTGGTTCGGGCGCGCCCCCGAGGGCGCCGACCCGGCCGACGACCAGCTGTGGGGCGGCGCGCGCGACGCGGCCACGGCCGGTACCGGCAAGCTGTTGACCGCCGAGCGGATCGCCACCGACCCCACCGGGCTCGCGTGGCTGTTGGTCAACGAGGCCGTGGGCCAGGTGATCACCACCGCCGCGACGGCGCGCCTGGCCGCCGCGGTGGCCGAAGGCGACGACGACACCGCCGACGCGCTCCGCATGGCCATCGACCGGCGCGAGGCGGGCGACACCGACGGGTGGGCCAGGTGGGTACACGCCGCCCTGGACTACACCCGGCCCGACCCGCACAGGTCGCCGCTACGGGCCGCGCCGCCCGCGTAGGCCCCACCACACCAGCCGGCCGCACAGCGCCGCACAGCCGCGCCCCCACCACGCCGGTGGGGGCGCTGGCGTGTGTACGGTGACGCCATGGACACGCGACAGCTGGTGGGCGCCGTACGGGGCATGACCCCGGCCTCCCTGGCGTCGTTCGTGTCCGAGCTATCACCGGCCGAGGTGATCGCCCTGTCGCGGGACCTGGCCGACGGGCTCCTGATCGACGGCGCCGCGCCCCGGTACGACGACCTGGTGTTGGAACCCCACCAGCGCCCCCCCGACTCGCCGTGGACCACGTGGCTCATGTTGGGCGGGCGCGGGACGGGCAAGACCAGCGCGGCTAGCGCCGAGGTGTACCGCCACGTCATGTACGACCCGCCCTGCATCCCGGGCGTCCCGGGCGGCCACCGGGTGGCCATGATCGCCCCGACCCTTGGCGACGCCTCCCGGTCGGTGAACGCCCCGGGCGGGCTCAAGTCGTTGGACCCCGCGATCCGCGAGGTGACCCGTAAGGGGGGCACCTACGTGGACTTCCCCACCGGCGCCACCATGTCGGAGCACGGCGCGTACACCAAGGACGACGTGGAGCGCCTACGCGCCGGGGGTAACACCTGTCTGCTGTGGGCCGAGGAGCTGGTGGCGTGGCGGCAGCTGGGCTACGAGAACGACGCATGGGACCTGGCCCACACGGGCCGGCGCCTCGGCCCCCGCCCGCGGACGATCACCACCACCACACCGAAGCCGATCCCCAAGCTCCGCGAGCTGGTGGACAAGGCCAGCGACCCCGACAACGCGCGGGTGGTGTCCACCCACGGAACCACGTTCGACAACCCCCACCTAGCCGACTCGTTCGTGGCCGAGATGCGCGAGCTGTACGAGGGCACCCGGCTGGAAGCTCAGGAGCTGTTGGGGGTCCTGTTGGGCGAGGTGGTGGGCGCCCTGTGGACCGAGGACCTGTTGACGATCACACGCCGCGCCCCGGATCAGGTACCGGCCATGGACGTCACGGTGGTGGCGGTGGACCCGTCGTTCTCCGACCAGCAGGGCAGCGACGACACGGGGATCATCGTGGCAGGCCGTGGCCGGCCCCCGGGCGGCGCCAAGGTGTCCGCCTACGTGCTGGACGACCGCTCGACCGACCGGGGCGCGTTCGGGTGGCCCGCCCTGGCGGTGGAGGCGTACCACGAGTACGACGCCCGCGCGGTGGTGGCCGAGGCCAACCTGGGCGGCCGGGACTTCATCCGCAAGTCCATTCACGCCGTCGATCCGAACGTCCACGTAGACACGGTCCACGCCAGCCAAGGCAAGCGGCTGCGGGCCGAGCCCGTGGCGCTGTTCTACGACCAGCAGCGCGCCCACCACGTCGGCACCTTCCCGCTGTTGGAGTCGGAGCTGACCACGTGGGTGCCGGGCGAGGCGTCCCCGAACCGGCTGGACGCCCTGGTGTGGGCGCTCACCTACCTGGCCCCCGGGCTGTCGTCGCGCCGCGCTTCCACCGCCTCCGCGGCGGGCCGTGGCCGGGTGACGCGGGGGTCGCGGAGGCCCACCTAGCCCCCCTGGCGTACGCGCGCCGTTACGCTGACCCCGACGTGGAGGTGGTGGCGGTGTTCGATGACCTGTACCCCGTGGCCGTCCAGGTGGGCGAGCGCCGGTACCCCAAGGCCCGGGCCGTACACCGCGACGGCCAGGTGAAGCTCCTGGCCGATACGGGCCGGGAGGTCGAGGTGGTGGCCGCCGGCACGGTGATCGACTACGACCGCCGTCCCGGGCGCCGGTGGGTGCTCATGGTGGACGACGGCGACGCCGCGGGCACGTGGGACGTGCGGCGCGCCAGCGGGTGCGGCTGTGGGTCCAGGCTCAAGCGCTACGACACCGCCAAGGTGTGGGCGTGAGCCGGCGCACCCGCCACGTATCGCTCACCGCCGAGCTGGTGGGCGACCCCGTCGAGGGCGTGTGGTGCGGGCCGTGCAAGCTGCCGTCGGCCACCGCCGCCGTCATGGTCATCCACATCGAGGGCAAGCTCCACGGCGTCAACCTGGCCCAAGCCTGCAACGACTGTGGCCACGAGGTGGTCCTGTGACACCGCTGGCGCTGTGGCTGATCCTGACGCTGGCCGCGTACCGGCTGTGGCGCCTGTTGGCGCTCGACAGCCTGACCGCCCGCCCCCGCGACGCGATCCTCGACCGTAACGGACCCGTGTGGGGGTGGCTGGCCGACGGCGTCTACTGCCCCTGGTGCCTCGGGTTCTGGTGTTGCGTGGCCGTGTTTGGGGGCACCCACGCGCTCGCCACACCGTTGGCCCTGTGGCCCCTACAGGCCGCTGGCGCCTCGACCCTCGTTGGACTGATCGGAGCACACGCCGATGGCTGACCTACTCCCACGCCGCCAGGGTGGCCACCAGCCCCCCAAGCGCACGTCCAAGGCCATGGTCGCCTCGGCCGCCAAGCTACCCATCGGTACCACCGCCGCCGCCGCCGTCGTCAAGCGCCGCCTGGAGTGGCAGCGCGAGGTGTGGGAGGCGTACGACGCGGTGGGCGAGGTCAAGTACGGCAGCGGGTACCAAGGCAACGCCATGTCGCGCCTGAACCTGTACGTGGGGGTCAGGCCCGACGATCCCGAGGCCGACCCGACCCCGATCACCGACCGGCTCCCCGACGGCTGGCCCGAGGGCGAACCGTCGCCGCCCCAGCTGGTGGACCCCGCCACGTTCGCCGCCTGCCAGGACACCCTGAACCGGCTGGCCGGATCAACCGGCGGCCACGGCGACGTGCTCCGCGAGCTGGCCGTGAACGTGGTGGTGGCCGGCGAGTGCTACCTGTACGGCCGCACCGAGCCGGCCCGCGACCCGGAGCCCGACGAGGCCGCCGAGCTGGTCCCCGTACGCGAGCTGTGGGACGTGCGCTCGATTGACGAGGTACGCGCCACCGCGGAGGGCACCATCCGGGTGGTGGACCGCCCCGACGCCCGCGACCAGGACGGCGAGGTGGTGTCCCAGGACGCCTACCTGATCCGCGTGTGGCAGCGCCACGCCCGCTTCGGCGGGCTGCCCGACTCGATGTTGCGCGGGGTGTTGGGCGCCACCGAGGAACTACTGCTGATGGAGCAGGCCGCCCGCGCCAGCGCCCGGTCGCGGCTGAACGCCGGCATGCTCCTGGTGCCCGACGAGCTGGAGTTCGTACCCGTACGGCCCACAGCCGAGGGCGAAGATCAGGTACACGACGACACGTTCCTGGCCGACCTGATGGACGCCATGGTGACGCCGGTACAGGACGAGGGCGACGCCAGCGCGGTGGTGCCCATGGTGGTGCGCGGCGCCGCCGAGTACCTGTCGGCCCTACGCCACCTGGACTTCACCCGCCAGCTCGACGGCCAGGTGTTGGCCCGCCAGGACGCCGCGCTCAAGCGGATCGCGCAGGGCATGAACCTACCGGTGGAGATCATCACCGGCATGGGTGACGTGAACCATTGGACGGCGTGGCAGGTGGACGACGCCACGTGGAAGGGGCACCTGGAGCCCCTGGCGATCATGCTGGTGAACGCGCTGACCGAGGGGTTCCTGTACCCGTTCCTAGAGGCGGCCGGGGTGGACCGCCCCGAGCGGTTCGTGGTGTGGTACGACCCGTCGCGGCTGATCGCACGGCCCAACCTGGCCCAAGCGGCCAACGAGGCTCACGACCGGAAGGTGATCAGCGACGACGCCTACCGCAAGGCCCGCGGGTTCAACGACGAGGACGCGCCCAGCCAGGACCCGTCGGTGGCCGACGCCATCGCCATGGTGCGGTCGGACCCCGGGCTCATGCGCGACCCCGGGCTGCCCGCCCTGATCGCCGCGCTGCGCCAGGCCCGCGACGCGACCAGCGGCGACACCGCCGCCCTACCCGCCCCGGCCCCGGACGAGCCCGACGCCGACCCCCAAGCGGACCCGACCCCGGATCAGCCGGACGGCCCGGACGACGGCGCCCCCTCGGTGATCGGCGCGGCGGTGGGCGAGCCCCGCGTGCCCGCCGACCTCGGCCGCCGGCTGCGCGACATCGACCGGGACCTACGCAACCGGGTCGAGGCCGCCGCGGACGGCCAGATGCGGCGCGCGCTGGAGCGGGCCGGCGCCCAGCTGCGCACCAAGGCCCGCCGCCAGCGGGCCGCGTCCGATGCCGTGTCCGGTGTGACCAACGACCGGGTGGCCGCCACCCTCGGCCCCGCCCTGGTTCAGTCGTTGGGGGTGTCCGAGCTGGAGCTACTGGAGGGCGCGTTCACGCCGCTGGGCGACCGCTTCATCCGCTGGTGTAAGGCCGCGGGTGACGCCACCCTGGACGCCATACCCGCCCTTGATCCGGCCGAGCGGCAGCTACAGGACGCCCACCTGTCCGAGCTGGCCGTGGACGCCTGGCGGTGGCTGGAGGCCGAGCTGGTCGAGCGCGCCACCAGCCTGCTGTACGACCCCGAGCCCACCGCCCCTGAGCGCGGCGAGTTCGACGACGTAACGGTGGTGCCGTTCGACCTGATCCGTGAGGCCATCGCGCGGGCCGGGGGGCTGACGGAGCACCAGACTACGGTGGCTGCGGGCGACCCGATCATGGACGCCGCCACCCGCACCGCGGTGGGGATCGCCACCGGGCTGTTGTCTCGACAGCTGTTGGACGACGCCGGGGTGGCCACCGAGGCGTACGAGTGGGAGTACGGCCCGTACCAACGGTCCCAAGGGTTCGAACCACACGTCCTGCTCGACGGGCTGGTGTTTGAGTCGTTCACCGACGACGCGCTGGCCAACGAGGGCGACTGGCCCCCGGTGGCGTTTTTCATGCCTGGCGACCACCGCGGGTGCCGCTGCGACGTGACGCCTGTACTGATCGACGCCAAGGGCCGCCCCACCCCCGAGGCCGAGCTGCTGTTCGAAGGCCCCACGGGTGAGGAGCTGGCGCGCGGGCTGTTGACGGCCCCCGAGTCGGCGCCGTCGGTGCCGCTACGGCGCCACCCCGCCGGTGGGTACACCTACGTTGACGAGGACGGGGTGGGCTACTACGTCCGTCAGCTGATCACCAACGAGGGGCGGCCCGGCGCGTGGCGTATCGAGGAACAGTTCCTCGGCCCTGACGGCGGGCTGATGGCCCGGGTGTTGGGTGAGGCCCGCACCCTGCACGACGTACGCAAGGTGGTGGGCGCCAAGCTGGCCGGACTCAACGTGGACCTGGTGGGCCAAGGGGTGCGAGACTTCGCCACCTGACCGACCTACCCTGTCGCCACCCAAGGAGCTGCCATGGCCGCCACCCGCCGTTACGCCCGCCGAGCCCTCGCCGCCCGCACCGTGGTCGCTGCCGCGGAGCCACCGGCCGCCATGCACTGGCGTGGCGCGATCACCGTGGAAGGCCGGATGACCGGCGACGGCCGGGGCGCCGAGTCGGGCGCGTGGACGTGGGACACCCCGTTCCCGCTCACCTGGCAGCGCGAGGGGGGCGGCCACGATGGCGCCACCGTGGTGGGCACCGTGTGGGAGGTGTGGCGCGACGGTGACCTGATCATGGGGCGCGGCACGTTCGACCTTGGCTCCGACGAGGGCCGCGAGGCCGCCCGCCACGTGGCGGAAGGGCTCACAAACGACGTGTCCATCGAGCCCGACTCCATCGACGCGGAGCTACGGGTGGCGGCCGAGGTGGTGGAAGCCTGGGAGCAGCCGGTGGACGACGAGTTCGCGGACGACGCGCCCGAGCGCGACACCGACGGCGAGGGCCGCGTGATCCTCGACGCGGTCCACCACGACGACATGGTGGAGGTGGTGACGGCTGGGCGTATCCGCACCCTCGCCATGGTCACCACCGCCGCCTACGACGAGGCCACCATCGAGCTGGAGGCCGGGCTGACCCTCGACGGGCTGTTGGCCGGCGACGTGGGCCAGGGCGACCCCGCGGCCGGGCTGGCCAAGCGCGACAAGGGCGACGACTACGCCGCCGCAGACACGGCCGAGGCGGTGGGCGAGGCCAGGTCGCAGGCCGACGGGGTGTTGGCCGCGCTGGACGGCGACGAGCCCGACGTGGCCGCCGCCCGCGACGCCACGGTGGCGGTGATCGAACAGCTGGACGCCGCGCTGGGCATGATCGGCGCCGACGAGGCCCCCGAGCCCGAGCCGGAACCCGAGCCCGAGCCCGAGGATCAGGCCGCCGCGGTGGTCGCCGCCGCCGTACCCGCTGCGCCGCCGGCCGGGTGGTTCGATGACCCCGAGCTGGACGGCCCCACCCCGCTCCAGGTGACCGACGACGGCCGGGTGTACGGCCACCTGGCCACGTGGGGTACCTGCCACATCGGCCGCGACGACGTGTGCCTCACCCCGCCCAACAGCGAGGCGGCCTACGCCTACTTCGCCACCGGCGAGGTGGTGGCCGAGTGCGGGCCGTGCGACGACGGCGCCACCCTGGTGTCGATCCCGACCGGCACCATCACCATGGGCACCGGGCACGCCGAGCTGGCGGCCCGCCCCCGTCAGGCCATGGAGCACTACGACAACACCGGCGCGGCGGTGGCCGACGTGGCGGCCGGCGAGGACGCCTACGGCATCTGGGTGGCCGGGGCGCTGCGCCCCACGGCGACCGAGGATCAGGTTCGCGCACTCCGCGGCAGCTCGCTGTCCGGGGACTGGCGGCGCATCGGTGGGGCGCTGGAGCTGGTGGCGGCGCTCGCAGTGAACGTGCCGGGGTTCCCGATCCCGCGGGCCGTGGCCGCCTCGGCCGGGCTGGCCGACCCCACGCCGCGCCCCCGTGCGCGCCACACCGAGGTGGGCACGCTCGCGCTGGTGGCGGCCGGCACCCTCACCCGCGAGGTACCCACGTTCGATGCGCCCGACACCGACCCGGGCGCCGCCGCGTCGTTGGCGCTGGCCCGGTCGGTCAAGCGGCTGGAGCGGCTGGTGGCGCCACAGCTGGCCGCGAGCCTGCGTCGGGAGGTACATGGTGAGCGGCCGTCCGCGGACCAGCTCCGCAGTGGGGTTCACGGGGAGCGGTGACCCCAAGGCCGCGGTGTTGGCCGCGGTGGCACTACGGCGTCGTGGGCACCCTGTGCCCGCGGCGCTGTTGGCGTCCGTACAGGGGGCGGTGGCCCCCGCGTTCGCCCTATCCCCGCACCACACGCTGAACGTGGCCGACTTCTCGGACACCGCCTGGCGGGTGTTGGAAGCGTGGGCGCGCCGCTAGCCGGCCACGTACACCCCTAGTTGACGCTTGCTGAACTGGCGTCGTACCGTGTGGGTGTACGACGGAGCACCGACCACAGGAGCAGGACGATGGCCACCTACCCCACCCCCACCCCCGCCACCGAAGCGTTCTGGGCCGCGATGCGGGAGGCCGCCGAGGCCCCGATCCGCGAGGCCGAGGCCGCCGCCACCGCCGCCCTGGACGCCGCCACCGCCCGTGGCGACTGGCGCTGACACACCTACCGGCGCCCCGGCCCGGGGCGCCCACACCAACACCCGGGAGGGACACCATGAGCACCACCACCGCCACCACCGCCACCACCAACCTTCGCGACGAGCAGCTGGGCGCCCTGGCCGCCGCGCTGGCCACCCTGCACCCCCGTACCGCCGCCCGCCTGGACCAGCTGATCCACAGCGGCACCTACCACCTGGACACCTTCACCGCCGCCGAGTACCAGCACGAGGACGGCCACGTGGCCGGCACCCTGCGCCTGCCCTGGATGGAGCGCGGCGCCGAGCTGCGGCTGATAGTGAGCAACGGCCGGTGGACGCTGCGCTACCGCCCCGACGCCTGGGCGCGTAGCCGCGACATGACGATCACACGCGCGCTGGGCAACTGCGAGGGATGACACACCCAAGGCCCGGCCACCCGGCCGGGCCACCACCAACACCCGGGAGGGACACACCATGGCCGCCTACACCGACCCCAACACCACCGAGCGCTTCGCGGAGCTGATCCTGGCCCCCGCCGAGGGCGACGACGACGCCCCCATGATCGTGGAGGCCACCGACGCGGCCAGCGACGGGTACCTGGTGCCCCGCGGCGAGTCGCTGATCGTCACCGACGAGGACGGCGAGCGCTACATGATCACCGTGCGCCGGATCAGCTACTAACCGCACCCGCCCCACCGCGCCCCCGGGTACCCGCCCGGGGGCGCTTGCGTGACGGCGCGCTGTGCGGCCCTGTGCGCGCCGCAGGGTGGCGTCGGTACAACCACACCGGGACGGGTGCTGGCGGCGCACACGGGCGAGGAGGTAGCGTGTGTCACGTCAAGGCGGGCACCTGGGCATAGCCGCAGGCCAACCCCCGGGAGGCGTAGCCCCCGGCGCGGACGCTCCGACCACGACAGCCACGTACCCCGTGCCTGATCGAACAGGAGCACACCCCATGCGACGCAGCGCCCACAGCCCCGCCCGTACCTCCCCGACCCGCACGATCACCGACCCGGACACCGGGCGCGTGTACCCCGTCCCCTCCGGGGGCGCGGACGACACGCCTGGCGAGGGCGAGGGCCGCCTGGCCGAGCTGGCCGGCCGGATCGACAGCGAGCACGAGCCGCTGACCGACGACGAGCTGGCCGAGCTGGAGGCCCTGGCCGTCGAGGCGTTCGATGAGGCCGACAACGAGGCCGACCCGGACCTCGACGCCATGGAGGAACTCCACGCCGTGATCGCACGGACCCGCCAGGTGGCGGCCGAGCGTGAGGCCGAGGCCGACGAGCGGCGCCAGCGCGCCGCAGAGCTGCGCCAGGGCATCCACGTGGCCGACGAGCCCGCCGAGGGCGAGGAGCCCACCGGCGAGGCCAACGGCGACGAGCCCACCGCCACCACCGACGACGAGGTGGACGCCAGCGGGGTACCCGACGACGCGAGCGGGATCACCGAGGCCGAGCGTGAGCCGGCCGCCGCGGTGGCGTCCGCACCGGCCCGCCCGACCCTGGCCGCCGCCAACCGTCGGCGCCGCGCCAACACCCAGCCGGCCCCCCGGCGGTCCAACCTGACCGTCGTCACCGCCGGCGACGTGCCGGGCCGTTCAGCGGGCTCGCCGCTCAACTCGCTGCGCGAGGTGGGCGATGCGTTCGCGGCCAAGGCTGACGCCGTCCGCAAGCACGGCGCCATGCGCGGCCAGCGCTTCGGCGTCGCGTCGTTCCAGGTCGAGTACCCGGAGGACCGCCGGCTGGGCACCAACGGCCAGGTCAACGACGAGCGGATCGAGGCCGTGGTGGCCGGGGCGCAGGCGCAGTCCATCGACGCCATCGTGGCGGCCGGCGGGCTGTGCGCGCCGGTGGACGTGGCGTACGACCTGGAGGGGATCAGCGTGGAGACGCGCCCGATCCGCGACAGTCTCCCACGCTTCGGCGCCGACCGTGGTGGTATCCGCTTCATCGAGCCCCCCACCCTCGCGGACCTGTCCAACAGCGTTGGCGTGTGGACCGAGCTGAACGACCAGGACCCGGGCGCAAACGACAACGAGCACGGGCCAGACACCAAGGCCGTCCAGGTCGTCACCTGTGGCAACGAGGTGGAGGTGCTGATCAACGCCGTGACCCGGCGGCTCCAGGTCGGCAACTTCAGCCGGCGCACCTTCCCCGAGCAGTTCTCGCGCTTCTGGCAGCTGTCCGGCGCTGCGCACAGCCGGCTGGCGGAGAACACCCTGTGGGACGCCATGGTTGGCGCGTCCACCGCGGTCACCTTCGCCCAGCAGCTCGGGGCGGCCCGCGACATCCTCACCGTGGTTGACACCGCGGTGGCCGCGTACCGCTCGCGCCACCGCATGTCGGACACCGCCGTGCTCCGTATGGTGGCGCCGTCCTGGGTGCTCAACCTGATGCGGACCGACGTAGCGAAGCAGCTGCCGGGCGACGCCTCGATCAGCCGTACCGACGCGGAGATCAGGGAATACTTCTCCGACCGCGGTGTGGCCGTCACCTTTAGCCCCGACGCGGGCCAGGAGTTCGGCGCACAGTCGGCCGGCGCGCTTGACACCTTCCCGTCCACCGTCGAGCTGCTGTTGCACCACGAGGGCGCGTTCACGTTCCTCGACGGTGGCGTGCTCGACTTCGGCATGGAGATCAGGGACAGCACGCTGAACGCCACCAACGACGTGGAAGCGTTCATGGAGACGTTCGAGAACGTGGCGTTCCGAGGGATCGAGTCGCTCCACATCACCGCCACCGTGACCGCCAGCGGTGAGACCGCCGGGCTGGAGGTGGCATCCGCCACCTGATCCGGCCGGCCCGCCCCTGACATGATCGTCGGGGGTGGGCCGCGCCCCACGTAGCTCAACGAACGGAGTACCGCGATGCCAGCGCCCCGAGCGGTCGTCACCGGCACCCAAGCGGCACCGCCCCGTGTGGGGCTGATCGTGTCGGCGGCAACCCCGGGCGGCGAGGGCGACCGCTGGCAGGGGGGCATCACCTACGACCCGGAGACAGGCCAGCCGGGCTACCGGGCCGACCTGTGCGACCCGGCCAGCGACGCCCGCGACCTTCCCGACCGGCCCGGCGCGGTCGAGTGGGACGCCTACGTGATCGGGGACGGCGTCCGGTGTACGGCGCTGGCCGCCAACCGCACCGACTGGCGGGCACAGGCACGCCGCCAGCTGGAGGCCGTGGCGGAGTACCAGCTGTCCGCGGAGCTGTGGGATGGGGCCCTGGCCGACGCCAACACCTACCCGAACCTGTACCTGGACAACGGCGACGCGCATGACGTGATTACCGCCGGCGCCGACGTGGCGCCACGGTGGGCGCTGGCGGCGCTGGAGCAGTACCTAGCCGACGCCCTCAACGGTCAGCGCGGCATGATCCACGCGCCCCGGGCTGTCGTGTCGCTGTGGGCACACGAGGGCGGGCTGCGCCGCGAGGGCGGGCTGATCCTGACCACCCACGACACCATCGTGGTGCCCGGCGCGGGCTACCCGCTGTCGGGAAAGGTGTTCGCCACCGGCATGGTCGAGGTGCGCCGGGGCGACGTGGAGATCACCGGCGATCCCCTGAGCTCAGATCAGATCGACCGGGCCACCAACACCGTCGAGGTACGTGCCGAGCAGGCCGCGCTGGCGTCGTGGGATGGCCAGGCCCACGGGGTGGCGAACGTGGACCTCGACGCGGTGTACGCCGCGCCATGATCACCTACCCGAACCCACGACCAGCCCGACCTACCCTTGCCGGTGATCCGGCCGAACAGGAGAAGTGACCATGGGAGGCTCCGTCCAGCTTTGTGCGCTGCGGGTGTCCAAGCTCAACCTTGACGGGACGCCCGCGTACGGCGTGGGCAACCTGTACGTCACCGACGCCATGATCAGCCTGTCGGCCGATCCCGAGGTGTCGGACGGCGAAGACATCGAGCTGAAGAACGGGTGTGGTGCGATCATGGTGGACTACCGTGGTCCCGACGCCTACCGGCGGCTGAATGTAGAGCTGGCGCTGGCCAAGCCGCTGCCAGAGCTGACGTTCCTGGTCACGCAGAACGGCAAGCTACTCACCCTGTCGGGCGACACGGTGGGGTACGACTACCCCGAGCTGTTCGTGCCCTTCCCGGAGACGGGCGTGGCGGTCGAGGCGTGGTCCAAGAACATCGTGGACGGCGTGTTGGACGGGGTGAACCCGTACCACCGCTGGGTGTTCCCGCGGGTGAAGAACTGGCGGTTGGGCGCGCGCGAGCTGTCCGACGGTGCGATGGAGTCCACGCTGACCGGCCACGGGTACGGGAACGTGAACTTCGGCAACGGCCCGCTCGATGACCTCGACGGGATCACCGACGACGAACTGGCCGGCCCCATGGCCCACATCCTCGACACCGCCATCCCGGAGGCGGTGGACGGCTCGCAAGAGCTGGTGGACCCGGCAGCCTGATCGAGCGAAGCGGAGCGAGCCGATGAGGCGGGCCAAGGCGCTGGTGGGTGCCGCGGCCCGCCTCATCGTCTGTGTAGGGTTCTGTGGCGCCGTGTGGTGGGTGTACGCCGACTCGTTGGGGCGGCTGTGGGCGCCCGGGGTTCATGCCGGTGTTCGTGGGCTGGCGTAGGCTGACCGAAGCAAAGGAGCTGCCGTGGCTGATCAGGTGACGCCGTGGGCCACGCTGGCCGACCTCCCCTCCCCGTGTGAGCCCGACGACGCACAGGGCGCGGACAACACCGCGTTGGAAACTGCGCTGCAAGCGGCCACCGACGTGTTGTACGTGCTGTCGGGCCGTCAGTTCCCCGGGCTGATCACCGAGGTCCTCCACCCCTGCCCGGATCGCACCCACAGCTACGCGACCGAGCCGTCGAGCTGGTCGAACGGCAGCGTCCTGGGCCAGCCGGGGTCGTACGCCAGCGGGGTGGGCGCCCGGTGGGCCACGGACTGTCGCCACCGCCAGTCACAGCGGTGTGGGTGCCGCCGGCTGCACGCCCTGTCGTTGGGGGTGGCGCCGCTGGTGGCGGTGGTCGAGGTGGTGATCGACGGCGAGGTGTTGGACCCGGGCGCGTACCGGATCGACAACGCCCGCGAGCTAATCCGGCTAGACGGCCAGCCGTGGCCCGTGTGTACCGACGCAACCGACCCCGACGGGTTCCGCGTCGAGGTGACCCACGGGATCGAGCCCCCACAGGCCGGGGTGTGGGCCGCCGCCGCGCTGGCTTGTGAGCTGGCGAAGTCCCGTGACCCCGACCTACAGGGCGAGTGCAAGCTGCCCAAGCGGGTCACCAGCGTGACGCGCCAAGGGCTGTCGATGGTCGTACTCGACCCCATGGACTTCCTCGATGACGGCAAGGTGGGCGTGTACGAGTGCGACCTGTTCCTCAAGGCGTACAACCCCGCCAAGCTCCAGCGCCGCGCGGCGGTCATGTCGCCCGACGTGGGGCGCCGCGCCCGCCGGATCGGTAGCTGACGCCAGCCGCTGTGGCGCCCTGTGCGGCGCTGGGCCGTCCGCGGGTGTGATCACACCGGGGCGGCCCTGATCGTGACGTGTGGGCTACCGGGCGCTGCGCTGGCGTCGTTCCCGGGCTGTCGGGGAGTCATAGGGCGCTACACCGCCCCGATCCCTCGCGTACACCCCTAGTTGACGCGCGCCGAACTGGTGTCGTACGCTGTGGGTGTACGAGGCAGACACGCACCCGGGAGGGACACGATGGACACCATGATCGCCAAGGCCAACCACTACAGCACGGTGGCCATGGACACCTGGAAGCTCGGCGCGATCACCGCCACCGCGTTCCGCGAGGTCAGCGAGCTGTGCCTCGACGCGATCCGCGCGCTCCGCGAGGGCGACAAGTACGAGGCCGAGCGCCTGATCGACCAGGCCGCCGACCTCATGGGCCACCTGGCCTGAGCCACCACCAACACCAAGGGAGGGACACCCTATGAGCGCCACCACCACCACCGCTCCGAAGCTCCGCTCCAAGACCGACACCCTGATCCGGCTGCGCCAGCTGGCCCGGGACGCCCGCACGCTGGCCAAGGCGCCCGCCAACGGGCCGGCCGAGGTGGGGTTCCGCGTCAACCCGCAGCACCGCAAGAAGGCCCCCGCCACCAAGCGCGCCGCCACCATGGCGTGCTACCCCAAGGACGACGACCTGGCCACCACGCTCCACCTGGACCACGCCTGCACCGAGGCCGAGCTGCGCGTGCCCGGCGCCGTGGCGCACCTGTACCTGTACGAGCCCGGCAAGGACGGCGAGCTGGTGGACATCGTGGTGGTGTGGCTGGGCTACGGCGACGAGGCCCCCCGCGTGATCGACCCCCGCTTCGCCACCTACTGACCCACGCCCACCCCGCGCCCCCGGCCCACCGCCGGGGGCGCTGTCGTGTGTAGCTCCCCCGGCGCCGTAGCCCCCACGTGTACGCTGAACCGCACCCGGGAGGACGTACCCATGGCCACCACACCGCGCCGCCACAAGTCGGCCCACACCCTCCCCGCCGGCCGCTTCCGCCAGGTCCACCCCGGCGGTGACGAGCTGGGGTACTGGCGGGAGGTGACGGACAGCCTGGCCCCCGCCGACCGCGACGAGCTGTTGGCCGAGTGGGAGGCCATGGACGACGCCACGTTCGCGCAGGCCACCGCGCTGTCGCTCGTGGGAGTACCACACGGCAGCGCGGCCAGCGCCGCACCTGCGGCGCCTGGCGGGCCGCAGCGTGGCGACCTGGACGTACCCGACGGGCCGGTGGAGGCCGTACGGGCGTGGGTGATGGAGGCCAGCGGCGACGACCGCCGCGCCCGGGCCGCCGCCGCGCTCGACGCGGAGCTGGCCAAGCCCGACGACCGCCAGCGCTCCACCCTGGTCCGTCCGCTGCGGGAGCTGTTGGGCCGTGGCTGACACCCCTCTGTCGGAGCTGGCCGACGAGCTGTTGGACGCCGTGATCGACGCGGCCACCGCCCACGGCATCGCCCTGCCCGACCGACAGGTGATCGCAGACGGCGCGGTGGCGTGGGACTGCCCGCTAGTTGCCGTGGCCCTGCCCACGATCACCAGGGGCACCGTGGGCGCCGACGTGTCCACCCGTAACCGGCCGTCCGACACCTACGTGGCCGAGTACCGGCTGTGGGTGTTGCGCTGGGTGCCCACCCCCAACGACGACGGAAGCCCCCCCAGCGCCGCCAAGGTGACTGCCGCCGGCAAGGCCCTTATGGACGACGGGTTCCTGTTGACGGTGGGGGTGCGCCCCTACCTGGCCGAGATCGGCAAGGCGTGTGCGTCGCTGGCCGCCGGCCCCGCCACCGCCCAAGGTCCCGAGGGTGGACTGGCCGGCTGGTCGGCCACGATCCGGGTGGGGGTGTGACGTGTCGTTGGTGATCGACGCAGCCGAGCTGCAACGCCTACTGACCGCGCCTGACGGCCCGGTGGTACGCCGCATGATGGTGGTGGGCGACATGGTGAAGGACCGGGCGCGCGCCAAGGCCGGGGTGTCCCAGCCCGCCCAGCGCGTCACTAGGGGTGGTGGCGGCCAACACCTACGCGACGCCATCGTCAAGCGTATGGTGCCCGACACCAGCGGCGTGGCCGTCCACGTGATCGCTGAGGTACCCCACGCCAGGTACCACCACGACGGAACCGACCCCCACGTTGTCGAGCCCGTCCGTGCCAAGGCCCTGCGCTTCACCATGGGCGGCGCCGTAGTGTTCGCCGTTCGGGTACAGCACCCTGGCACCGCCCCCAACCCGTTCCTGACAGAGGCAGCCGCCGAAGTCGGGCTACATGTACGCCGTACCTGATCGAAGGGACACCCCATGGCCACCACTCACCAGCGCCACCGCTCGTTCTCCGCCAAGGGCCGCGGCAACAGCCAACCCGTGACGTTCGACATCGACGGCCACGAGTTCACCTGTCGCGCTCAGGTGCCCGGCCTGGTGTTGCTAAGCCACCTGCAACGGCTGATGACGCGCGCCACCGCGGCCGAAGAGCTGATCGAGGTGTGGAGCGACGTGTTTGATCACACCCGCCAGGTTGACGACGACGGCGCCGAGGTAGATGGCACCAGCGACTACGACCGCTTCCTGGCCTACTGCCACGACCCCGGCCACGAGGTGTCGGTACAGGTGTTGGGGGAGGTGTTGACGTACGTGTTGGGCGAGCTGACCGGCCGCCCTACGCCACCGCCCTCGCCCTCGCCGCGTGGGCGGTCAACGACTTCCGATACTTCGACCACCGCGCCCGCCAAGCCGGCGCAGCCGGTGGCCTGACCGAGCTAACTGCGGACGAGACGTGCGACTACATCTACGAGGCCATCATCGAGGACCGCGCCAGCGGGTGGGTGTCGCGCGCCGACGTACGTACAAAGCTGGACGCGGCCCTGGCCGACGCGGGTGGCCGGATCGCCGCCTCGCTGATCACCGGGACGCCGCCGGAGCCCACCGACGAGGCCGAGGCCAAACGAAACGACCCGGCCAACGAAGAGGGCGCCAACGCCCTACTTGCGCTGGCCGGCGGTGGAGGTAGGCCATGAGTATGGTGGGCGAGGCGTTCATCGCCATTCTTCCCAACACCGACGACTTCGGCCCCGGACTATCGGAAGGTGTTGGGTCGTCCCTTGACGACGTGGCCGGCCAGGTGTCCGCGTCGGTCGAGGGGATCGTTGACGACGTGAACGCCGGACTGGCCGGTGCGGGAGACGGCGCGTTCGACGCCGTGGCCGAATCCGCCAACGACGCCGCGGAGGGCACGACCGCCGCGTTCGGTGGGGTGGGTGACGAGATCGACGGCGAGCTTCAGGGGGCGGGCGACGGCGCGTTCGATGGTCTGGCCGACGCGGCCGGTGGGGCGGCTGACGACACTATCGAGGCGTTCGGCGCGGTGGGTGACACCATCGGCTCCGAGGTGTCGGCGGGCGCCGAAGAAGCACAGGGCGCCATGGGTGGACTCGTTGAGTCGCTGGGCTCGGTACAGGGCGCGCTGGCCACCGCCGCCGGTGGGGCCGGCATGGAGGGGTTCGCGCGATCACAACAGGACAGCAACGTCAGCCTCGCGCGTATGACGGATCGGCTGGGCGAATCGGACGACGCGATCCGCGAGATGGTGGGCGGGATCACCGACTGGACGTTCAGCAGCCACGACGCGGTAGAGGGCATGGAGCTACTGTCCCAGCGCGGGGTGGACAACCTCGACGCCATGGAGCGGCTGTTGCCCGCGTGGGACGATTTCGCGGACGCCACGGGCCAGGACTTCCTACAGGCCATGGACGACGGCCAGCGGGCCCTCGGCGCGTTCGGCATTCCCGCCGAGGACGCCGCCGAGCACATGGACACCCTCACGTTCATGGCCAACGAGGTGGACGTACCCATGGACCGGCTGGCCCGCACGGTACGCGGCAGCGAGGAGGACCTGGAGGGACTGGGTTTGGGCCTCGATGACACGGCCGGGCTGTTGGCCGCCATGGGCGCCAACGGCATGGACGGCCGCGACGCGGTGGCCCTGTTGGGGCGCGGGCTCAACACCGCGGACGGCGACATGGCGGCACTTCTCGACACCCTTGGCCTCACCGCCGACGAGTTCGAGGAGTACAGCGGCCAGGTGAGGGACGCGGAGGGGATAACCGCACGCCAGGCCGAACAGGCCAACGAGGTGGCCACCCCCATGGAACGCCTCGGCGGGTTCGTTGAGAACCTGGCGTTCCGGTTCGGTGGGCTAGCCGATGTGGCGGGCATGGTGGCTGCACCGTTGGGTGCCCTTGGCCCCGTCATGTTGGGCGCCAGCCAAGCGGCCGGGGCGCTGAGTAAGGCCGGCCCGGCGCTGGGTGGCGCGCTCCGCGGCGTGACCGGCGCGTTTCGCACGCTGGGTGCCACGATCCTGGCCAACCCGCTGTTCCTTGTTGGCGCCCTGGTGGTGGGCATCATCGCCGTGATCTACATCTTCCGCGACGAGATCATCGAGGTACTTGGGGCCGCGTTCGACTGGCTCAAGGACGCGGCCGGAACGGCGTGGGAGTTCCTGAGCGGCATCGTGGAAGACACGGTAGAAGCGGTGGTCGGGTTCGTCACCGACCTGCGGGACCGGGTCGTTGACTTCTTCACCGACCTGTTCGACGGGGTGGTGGATTTGGTCGGAACGCTTCGCGACAACGTGGTCGAGTTCTTCACCGACCTGGTGGACACGGTGGTTAGCGCCGTGTCGGGGTGGGTGTCGGACCTTGTGGGGTTCGTGCAGGACCTGTGGGACGACTACCGGCGGATCGTGACCGGTATCCGAAACTCGGTCACAGGGTTCTTCACCGACCTTGTGGACACCGTCGTTGGCACGGTGTCCGGGTGGGTGTCGGACCTCGTCGGGTTCGTACAGGGCCTGTGGGACGATTACCGGCGGATCGTCACCGGCATCCGCAACTCGGTGGTGGAGTTCTTCGCAGGGATGGTGTCCACCGTGGTGTCCACCGTGTCCGGCTGGGTGTCCGACCTAGTGCGGTTCGTTACGGGCCTGCGGGACGATTACCTGCGGATCGTCAGCGGGCTGCGGGACAGCGTGACCGGGTTCTTCACCGGGCTGGTGTCAACCGTCGTGGAGACGGTGTCCGGGTGGGTGTCCGACG